>WBZM01000400.1_pt1 | contig 63087 bp, 56 predicted proteins | sample 5204271 | NCBI WGS metagenome assembly WBZM01 (sample SAMN12344346, study PRJNA552823) | activated sludge metagenome | biome: Activated sludge suspended growth; feature: Nitrification reactor; material: Wastewater; isolation source: activated sludge from nitrification reactor of wastewater... | reverse complement strand
CTTCAAGGGGGTCAAGCGGCGCCAGGAGGTACGGGGCGCCGCGGGCGGCGTCACCGTGGTGGACGACTTCGCCCACCACCCGCGCGCCGTGCAGAAGACGCTGGCGGCGGTGCAGGGCACCTTCCCGGGCGCGCGCCTGCTGGCCTGCTTCGAGCCGCGCTCCAACACCAGCCGGCGCAACCTGCACCAGGCCGACTACGCCGCGCCCGCCACCTGGTCCGGCGCGGCCGGCGTCTTCCTGCTCACCCCGGCCCCCACCGACCGCGTGCCGGAGGCGGAGCGGCTCGACGTGGCCGCGGTCTGCCGCGACCTCTCGGCGGGCGGGACGCCGGCCGCCGCCTTCGCCACCGTGGACGAGCTGGTGGCCGCCGTGGCGGCCCGGGCCCGCCCGGGGGACGTGGTGGTGGCCATGTCCAACGGCGCCTTCGGCGGCGTCTGGGGCAAGCTGCTGGCGGCCCTCCCGCGCTGACGGTCCGGCACCCGTCCAGGGGCCTCCCCGGCCCGCTCCAGGCCATGTAGGTGCTTGGAGGCCGGGGACCTTTTTGTTAGCGTCGATTTTTCCGGTCCACGACAACCTTGCGCGCACCCCGTGCGTGCCCCGCCCGTTGCATCCGAAAGGAGCCCGAGAATGCCCCAGAAGCCCCAGCTGGAAGGCGAGGTCTTCTACCCGACGCCCGAGGTCCAGGCCCAGGCGCGCGTGAAGAGCTGGGACGAGGTGGCCACGGCCGCCGCCGGCGACCTCGAGGGCTTCTGGTCCAAGGAGGCCGAGGAGCTGGAGTGGTACCGCAAGTGGGACAAGGTCCTCGACGACTCCGAGAAGCCCTTCTTCAAGTGGTTCAAGGGCGCGCAGTGCAACATCATCCACAACGCCCTCGACCGCCACCAGCGCACCTGGCGCAAGAACAAGCTGTCGCTGATCTGGGTGGGCGAGCGCAACGAGGTCCGCACCTACTCGTACTTCGCCCTCAACCGCGACGTCTCCAAGTTCGCCAACGTCCTGAAGGCCATGGGCGTGAAGAAGGGGGACCGCGTCACCATCTACATGCCGCGCATCCCCGAGATCGTCATCGCCATGCTGGCCTGCGCCAAGATCGGCGCGGTCCACTCGGTGGTCTACGGCGGCTTCTCGGTGGACGCGCTGCAGGGGCGCGTCGAGGACTCCGAGTCGAAGGTGGTCATCACCGCCGACGGCGGCTTCATGAACGGCAAGGTGGTGGAGCTGAAGAAGATCGTGGACGACGCCGTCCGCAAGTGCCCCACCGTCGAGACCGTCATCGTGGTGCAGCGCACCGCCCACGAGGTCCGCATGGAGGCCGGGCGCGACTACTGGTACCACGAGCTGATGAAGCTGCCGCTCGCCACCGGCAGCTGCCCGACCGAGGTGATGGAGAGCGGCGACCCGCTCTACATCCTCTACACCTCCGGCACCACCGGGAAGCCCAAGGGGCTGATCCACGGCCACGGCGGCTACATGGTCGGCATCCACGCCACCCTCAAGTACGTCTTCGACATGAAGGACGAGGACCGCTACTGGTGCGCCGCCGATCCGGGCTGGGTGACGGGCCACAGCTACATCGTCTACGCCCCGCTCCTCTGCGGCGCGACGACCTTCATGTACGAGGGCGCCCCCACCTACCCGTATCCCAACAAGTGGTGGTCGCTGGTGGAGAAGTACGGCATCACCATCCTCTACACGGCCCCCACCGCCATCCGCGGCCTGATGCGCTTCGGCGCCTCCTGGCCGGCCCGCCACGACCTCTCCACGCTGCGCCTCCTCGGCTCGGTGGGCGAGCCCATCAACCCCGAGGCGTGGAAGTGGTACCACCGCGAGATCGGCCGCGGCCGCTGCCCCATCATGGACACCTGGTGGCAGACCGAGACCGGCATGTTCCAGATCACGCCGGTGCCGACCCTGCCCCTCAAGCCGGGCTCCGCCGCCAAGCCGTTCTTCGGCCAGGAGGCGGTGATCCTCGACGAGAAGGGCAACCCCACGCCGGACGGCGAGGAGGGCTTCCTGGTCCTCAAGAAGCCGTGGCCGGCCATGGCCACCACCATCTTCAAGGACCCGGAGCGCTGGGCCAAGACCTACTGGACCACCTACCAGGGCATGTACTGCGCCGGCGACTCGGCCAAGCGGGACAAGGACGGGTACTTCTGGGTCATCGGCCGGACCGACGACGTCATCAAGGTCTCCGGCTACCGCCTCGGCACCGCCGAGGTGGAGAGCGCGCTGGTCTCGCACCCGGCCGTGGCCGAGGCGGCCGTCATCGGCCTGCCCCATGAGGTGAAGGGCCAGGCCATCCACTGCTACTGCCTGCTGCGCCAGGGCTTCAAGCCGAGCGACGAGCTCGCCGAGGAGGTGCGCTCCCACGTGGCCACGCACCTCGGCCCCATCGTCAAGCCGGAGAAGGTCACCTTCGTCGACGTCCTGCCCAAGACCCGCTCCGGCAAGATCATGCGGCGCGTCCTCAAGGCCCGGGCCCAGGGGCTGCCGGAGGGCGACGTCTCGACGCTGGAGGATTGAGCCGGGCGTGGTAAGACCGGCCGTCCATGGCCGGGGGCCCGACCACCTGAGACCAGCGAGGGAATCACCGGCCCCCCGCCGGTGGTTCTCCTCGGGTCGTCCCCCGTTCGCCGCCACCTGACGCGCGCCGTGCCCGCCCCGGGGGGACCCGGGCACGCCGCCAGCCCCGACCCGCCCTCCCGCACCGAACCGGAAAGGAACCACCCGATGAAGACCGCCGTCGCCCTCGCCGCCCTGCTGGCCGTCGCGCCCGCCGCCCGCGCCGAGGAGGCCAAGGCCGAGACCAAGCCCGCCAAGGCCGACCTCCAGGTCACGCTCTACGCCATCGGGCAGGTGGTGGAGCAGCAGCTGGCCTCGTTCGACCTCTCCAAGGAGGAGTTCGAGACGGTGCTCAAGGGGCTGAAGGAGGCCCACGCCGGCAAGCCGAAGCAGGTGCTCACCACCCAGCACCAGGCCGACATCAACAAGCTCGCCGGCGACCGGATGTCCGCCAAGATGGCCCGCACGGCCGGTCCGTACCTGGCCAAGGCGGCCGCGGAGAAGGGTGCCGTCAAGACCGACTCCGGCCTGATCTACCTCGCGCTCTCGGAGGGGACCGGCGCGTCGCCCGCCGCCACCGACAAGGTGAAGGTGCACTACACCGGCAAGCTCACCGACGGGAAGGTCTTCGACAGCTCGGTCCAGCGCGGCAAGCCCGTGGAGTTCCCCCTCAACGGCGTCATCCCCTGCTGGACCGAGGGCGTGCAGAAGATGAAGGTGGGCGGCAAGGCCAGGCTGGTCTGCCCGGCCGCCATCGCCTATGGTGACCGCGGCGCCGGCCAGGCCATCCCGCCCGGCGCCACGCTCGACTTCGAGGTCGAGCTGATCGAGATCGTGAAGTGAACGAAGTGAAAGGGATCGACCACGTGAAGACCACCCGCATCGCCGCCGTCCTCTCCGCCGCCGCGCTGGCCGCCGCCTGCACGCCGGCCGCCCCGCCCAAGGTCAGCCCCAAGACCGAGGACGACAAGACCGTCTACGCCGTCGGCGTGGCCATCCAGAAGAGCCTGGAGCCCTTCCAGTTCTCGGCCGCCGAGCTCGACCTGGTGCTGGCCGGCGTGAAGGACGCCGCCGCCAACAAGGCCGAGGTGACGCTCGAGTCGAAGCAGGGCGACATCCAGAAGCTCGCCATGGCCCGCCGCGCCAAGCAGGGCGAGGCCGCCGCCAAGGAGGGCGTGGCCTATCTGGAGAAGGCGGCGCAGGAGAAGGGCGCCGAGAAGACCGCCTCGGGCCTGATCTACCTCTCCCTGAAGGACGGCACCGGCGCGCAGCCGGCCCTCACCGACCGGGTCAAGGTCAACTACGTGGGCAAGCTCATCACCGGCAAGGAGTTCGACGCCTCCGCCAAGCACGGCGGCCCGGCCACCTTCCCGCTCAACGGCGTCATCCCCTGCTGGACCGAGGGCGTGCAGAAGATGAAGGTCGGCGGCAAGGCCCGCCTGGTCTGCCCGGCCGGTATCGCCTACGGCGACCGCGGGGCCGGCGCGGACATCCCGCCCGGGTCGACCCTCGACTTCGAGGTCGAGCTCCTCGAGATCGTCAAGTAGCGGTTCAGGCCGCACCCTGGGTGCCGCCATCGGGGCGTCCGCACAGCGCGGACGCCCCGATTTCTTTTGAGAAAGCAAAGTGATACACACCTGCGCCCACAGACTGGAAGGGTCGGGTCTTTGCAGATATCGTGGACGGCCTTGATGGGGGGCCTGCTACAGGCCGTTTTCGGGAGGGGTTCATGCAGAAGGTTCTGATCGCGACGTCCGTGGTGCTGGCGCTCCTGCTGGGCTTCCTGGTCTGGCAGCGGGGGAAGACCCCGGCCGAGCCGGCCAAGACGGTCGCCGCCGCCGAGCCGGTGAAGCCGGCCGAGCCGGTCAAGCCGGTCGAGGCGCCCAAGCCGGCCGAGCCGCCGGCCGCCGCGCCCGCCCCGGCGCCCGAGCCGGCCCCGGCGCCGGTGGTCGAGCACGCCCCCCCGGCGCCTGCCCCCGCGCCGGCCCCGGTGCAGGCCAAGGCCGCCCCGCCGGCCCCGGCCCCGGCCGCCGAGCCCGCCCCCCGGGCCGGCGCCCAGGCGCTCGCCAAGAAGCGCGACCCTGCCGTCATGAACGCCATCTTCGGCGACCGTCCGTCCGAGTCCGGCCCTTCGGCCGCCCCGGCCACTGCGTCCACCGCCAAGCGGGCCAAGGCCGGCAAGGCGCTGCCCGGCGCGCGCCAGGCCGAGGCCGCCATGGCCATCGCCGAGCCGACCATCGCCGAGCCGGCCCCCGCCCCGGCGCCCGCCGTCGCGGCCCCGTCCCGCCGCACCGACCTCCCCGGCGCCGTGGCCGGCCAGCTCCTCGACGGCCAGGGCTTCCCCATCGCCGGCGCCACCATCACCGCCCTGTCCGCCGACGGCGAGGACGCCTTCGAGGCCATCTCCGGCGACGACGGCTTCTTCCTGATCGCCGCCATGCGCCCGGGCCGCTACCTGCTCTTCCCCGGCCTCGGCACGCCGGTCGCCGCCAAGGTGAGCGCCCAGGCGGTGGTGGTCAAGCACGCCGAGGTCCAGCGCTTCGACCTCCGCGAGTCGGCCACCGGCGGCACCGTCCGCATCCGCCCGCTCGCCGCCGACGGCGCCCTGACCCGCGCCCAGGCGGTGCTGGTCCGCGGCCGCGTGGCCGGCGCCTCGCTGCCGGGCCTGCTGTCCGGCGACGCCATCCTGGTGCCCGAGGACGGCGCCGACGGCAGCGTCCACCGCAAGGTCCCGGCTGGGACCTACACCCTCATCTTCCTCCAGGCCAAGGGCGTGCCGCCCCGCGTGGTCAAGGAGCCGGTGAGCGTCCAGGGTGACAAGGAGCAGGTCCTCGAGGTCCGCATCCCGGTCGATCTGACTGCTGCCGCGGGCCCCACGGCGGGTTAGAACCGGGGGCATGCCCGACGCCCTCGTCCTCTACGGCAACACCGGCTGGACCAGCCCCTACGTCTTCTCCGCCTTCGTGACGCTGCGCGAGAAGGGCCTGCCCTTCGAGGTGCGGGTCCTCGACCTCGCCGCGCGCGAGCACGACCGCCCCGGCTACCGCGATCCCTCGATCACGGGCCGGGTGCCGGCGCTGCAGCACGGCGACTTCTGGCTGGCGGAGTCCTCCGCCATCGACGAGTACCTGGAGGACGCCTTCCCGCCGCCGCAGCACCCGCGCCTCTACCCGGCCGACCCGAAGGAGCGCGCCCGCGTCCGCATGGTGCAGGCGCTGGTCCGGTCCGACTTCATGCCCATCCGCGAGGAGCGCTCCACCGGGACGCTCTTCGCCGGCGAGGGCGTGAAGCCGCTCTCCGCCGGGGCGCAGGCGGCCGCCGAGCGGCTCTGCCGCATCGCCGGGAGCCTGGTGAAGCCGGGCGGCTTCGTGGCCTCCCACTTCACCCCCGCCGACGCCGACCTGGCGCTGATCCTCATGCGCCTGGTGAAGAACGGCGACCCGGTGCCGGCGCCGCTGGCCACCTGGGCGCGGGAGATCTTCGCCCGCCCCTCGGTGAAGGCCTTCCTGGCCAACACGAAGTGGTGACGGCGACGCGGCCGGCCTACCGGGCCGGCCGCACCCGCTTCCAGTAGACCAGCTCCGCCACGTCCGGGAGCACCAGGCCCGGCAGCGCCCCGCAGCGCGCCCAGCCGTGGCGCTCGTAGAAGCGCTGCGCCGGCGCGTTGAAGTCGGAGCAGAGCAGGAAGGCGTGGGCGCTCCGCGCGGCCACCTCGGCCTCGAAGGCGCCCAGGAGCGCCGCGCCAGCGCCCTGCCCCTGCGCCCCCGGCAGCACCGCCATGAGCCGCAGGTAGCCGCCCATCCCGAGCGTCCCCTCCCGCGTGAACCAGGCGAGCCCGAGCACGGCCCCGCCGCCGGCGCCGCCCCCTGCCCCAGTCCCGATCCCTGCCCCGATCCCGGCCCCTCCCCCCTCCACCGCCACGATCAGCCCATCCCCCCGCCCCAGCGCCGCCGTGAGGTCCCGCTCCAGCCGCGCCGCGTCCCGCCCGTACCGCTGCAGCAGCGGCAACCCCGCCAGCCCTTCGGCCAGCGCCCCCACGTCGTCCCTCCCGGCCGCCCGCAGCCTCATGGCACGCTCCCCGGCGCCGGCAGCAGCGGCACCGCCTCGCCGCCGCGCCAGGCGCGCACCACGCGCCGCGCCCCGGCCGGCAGGTCGAACCAGAGGCGCCGCCCGTCCGCGTCGCCGGCGGCCGGCGCCCCGTCCACCGTCCAGGCCAGGCCGGGCCGGGCCGCCGCCAGCGTCAGGCCCGGCAGGTCCTCGTCGGAGCGGTTGGCCACCTCGGCGCCGCCGTCGGCCAGGTGGTGCACCTCCACCGCCGCGAGGGCGCGCAGCCGGTCGCCGGTCGCCTCCCAGGTGAGCGAGGCCAGGCGCCCGGCCGCGGCGTGGCGGGCCACGCGGGCGAAGGCCTCGTCGAGGGCCGGGTCCACCACCAGCGCGCCGCGCCCGGCCGGGCGCACCGCCAGCCGCGCCGTGGCCGCGCCGCGCGTCTGGCCCGGCCCCGCGCCCAGGTAGGTGTGGCCCACGAAGAGCCCGTGGCCCGCCTCCAGCCGCTCCAGCGCCTCGTCGGAGAGGGCCGACGCCAGCCGGTCGGGCGGCGCGTAGAAGAAGCTCGACTGGAAGACCCAGACGCGCGGGTCGGCCGGGAGCGGGTAGATGACCGGGCACGGGCTGCCGGGCGGCGCGGCGCGGAAGAGGTCGGCCACCTCCACCTTGCCGAAGCCGGCCACGTCGCCGGCCGCCCAGCCCCAGCGGATGCCGCCCGGGTAGAGCAGGTCGGCGATGCGCGCCGGGGCGCCCGGCGCCGCCCCCTCGGCGGAGAGCGCCTCGCAGTTCACGTAGGGCTCGTGGTCGATCCAGGTGGCCGGCCCCCAGGGCGCCGCCTGCGCCAGGCCGTCGCGCACCGCCGCCCGGCCGTCGAGCCCCCCGGTGATGGAGTGGAGGGCCACCGCCGAGCCGGCGGCGCGCAGGCCGGTGGCCAGCGCGGCCGTCTCCGGATCCTCCAGCGAGCCGGGGCCGGGGGCCATGAAGAAGCTGCGGGTGATGGCCAGGCCGCGCCCCAGCAGCCCGGCCCCGCAGCCCCCCTCGGCGCGCCGATCCGAGTGGCCCCAGAGCACGGCGCGCAGGGCGGCCGCCTCGGTCCGGTCGGCGTGGTCGGTGAGCACCACCGCGGCCCGGGCCCCGGCCGGCCAGCGCTGCAGCACCAGCGGCCCGGCGGCGGCCTGGCCCGCGGGGAGCGGCGGCAGGGGCGTCAGGGTGGCGGCGAGCCGGTCCTCGTCGCCGGGCCGGCGCGGCGCCTCCACCACCGGCCGCTTCCGCTCCAGGTCGGCGTAGGCGTGGCCGTCGCGGGCGTCGAGGCGCGGCAGCGAGGGCAGGCAGCGGGCGTAGGTGGCGAAGGGGCGCTCGGCGGCGTCGTCGAGGTAGAGGGTGGCCTGGAGGCCGGCGCCGACCGGGCTGCCCGGGCCGGCCGCCAGCGGCTCGAGCCGCGCCGCCGCCAGGCCGGGGCCGCCGGCGAGGAGCGCCGGCCCGGCCCAGGCGAGGAGCGGCGTGCCGCGGGAGATCCGCAGCGGCGCGGTGAGCGGCGCGGGGGCGAGATCGCGGCCGACGGCGGCGGCCCCCTCGCCCGACCAGGCCAGCCGCACCGCGGCGCGCTCCAGGCCGGCCTCGCGGCGCCAGCGGAGGCGGACCGCGAGGTCGCGGCCGCCGCCGGGGGCGGGCCGCAGCTCCACGGTGGCGTCGAGGTCGGGCGTGGCGCCGTCGGCGACCACCGCGCCGTCGGCCTCGCTGCGCCAGGCGAGCGGCACCTCGCCGCCGCCCCCGGCGGTGCGGACCTCCAGCGCCACGGCGAGCGGCAGGGGGCGGCCGCCCAGCCAGACCGGCGCGGGTGACGCGGCGGGCCCGGCCGGCGGGGTGGCCACCGGCGCGCGGCCGCGGGCCGGCGCGGCGGCGGGGGCCGCGGCCAGGAGCAGGAGGAGGGGGAGCGGCGACAGGGCTGCCACCGCTCAGGGCACCCACTCGGCCGGCTCGAGCGTGAGGAGCGCGACGGGCCGGCCATCGGCGGTGGCCGGCACGGCGGTGACGCGGAGCTCCACGCGCTGGGGGCGGCCGCCGCGCACCAGCACCATGGCCACCGGCAGCCGCAGCACGTGCTCGCCCGCGGCGGCGCGGCGGATGGCGGCGCGCACCGGGCAGCCGGTGCAGCGCTGGCCGTGACCGCAGCCGGCGTCGGTGGCGTTGAGGCAGCCCAGCAGCTCGCCCGCCGGCCGCTCGGCCGGGGACTCCACCCAGGCGGCCAGCAGGGCACCGGCCGGCCCGTTGGCGGCCAGCACGCCGGCGTCGGGGCGCACCAGGAAGGCGGGGGCGGCCTGCCCGTCGAGCAGGTGCCGGGCGTCGGCGGTGGCCGGGTTCAACATGGGCCCACTCTGCCCGGTCCCGGGGCGGGCGTCGAGGGCGCCCCGGCCTTTGCGCTATGCTCTCGTGACCCACCTCCACCGCGGGCCCGCCGCCGGGACGACGCCATGCCGGATCGCGACATCGCCACGCTGCTCGCCGCCTACCGCACCGCCATCCTCACCACGCGCGGCGCCGACGGCCACTTCCACTCCCGCCCCATGGCCATGCGCCAGCGGGTGCGCGGCGAGGAGATCTGGTTCGCCACCACCGCCGACTCGAAGAAGTGCAAGGACCTGGAGCACGACGCCCAGTGCGCCCTGACCTTCCCCGGCGACGCCGGCGCGCCCACCCTCTCGGTGTCGGGCACCGGCGAGGTCTTCAAGGACCGCCGGCTGGCCCGGGAGCTCTGGGACGCCTCCTGGGCGCGCTGGTTCCCGGAGGGGCCGGACGCCACCGAGTTCGCGCTCATCCGCGTGGTGCCGGAGCACGTGGAGCGGCACGGGCCGGGGCGCGGGGCGCTGGAGGTGCTGTTCACCTCGGCGCGGAAGAAGCGGTAGGCGCCAGCGGGGTCCTCGAACTCGACCCCGACCGCGACCGGGACCTCGACCTCGACCGGGCCCCCGACCGGGACCGCGATCTCGACCGCGATCCCGATCCCGTCCGCCGTCCCCTACTCCGCCGTCTGCTTCAGCTGCGACGCGAGATCGTTGAGCGCCTTGGCCTCGGTGGCCACCGACTGCGTGGTGCTCATGGTCTCCTGCGTCGCCAGGTAGATCTCGTTCATGGCGCGCAGCACCTGGTCGATGCCGTGGTCCTGCTGCTGGGCCACCGTGGCGATCTCGCGGGCGGCGCCGGAGGACTCCTTGAGGGCGCCGGCCAGGCGGCGGATGGTCTCGGCGGTGCCGCTGGCCACCGAGGCGCCCTGCTCGGCCCGCTTGATACCCACCTCGGCGGCGGTCATGGCGGCCAGCATGGCCTTGTGGACCTCGGCCAGGATCCCCTTCACCTGCGAGGCGGCCCGCTTGGCGTCCTCGGCGTGGTGGCGCATCTCGGCCACCACCTCGGCGAAGCCGGCGCCGGCCGCGCCGGCCACCTGCGCCTCGTGGGCCGCCCGGTCGGCCAGCCGCTGCGAGCGGTCGGCGATGTAGTTCACCACCGAGGCGATCTCGAAGATGTCGCGCATGCGCAGGTTGAGCTGCTCGATGCGCTGCGAGAGGCCGCGGACCTCGTCGGCCAGCTTGGCCATCTCGGCGTGGCTGGTCTCGACGGCGGAGAGCCCCTCCTCGGAGGTGCGCGCGCCGGCCTGGGCCAGGCCGATGACGGTCTCGGCGGTGAGGGCCGCCTTGGTGGCGGTCTGGCCGAGCTGCCCCATGGTGGCGGTGGTCTCGCGGACGCTGGCGGCCGTCTCGGCGGTCATGGAGGAGAAGGCGCTCACCGTGGAGAGGAGCGACTGGGCCGCGCCGACCAGGGTGCGGGCCGTCTCCAGGTACTCCTCGCGCTTCTGGTGCTCGGCGCGGATCAGCTCGTCCTGCTGCCGGCCGGCGAAGCTGGCGAAGACGCCCAGGAAGAAGGGCGCCATCCAGATGATCCAGAGGAGCGGCTTGTGCTGGACGGCGAGGATCCCGTCCAGCGTCAGCCCGGCCGCGCTGGAGTGGGCCTCGATGACCGAGCCGATGATGGGGAAGCAGAATCCGAACAGCGCGCCCAGCAGGGCGTACTTGCGCGTGTACATGTCGCTCCCACCGCAGCGGTCCGTGGACGGCGCCCATCCTGGCGCAGGATCCCCGGTCCCGCCACTTCAGCCCCCGCCGGCAGTGTAGACGGGGCCGCCCCGCGCCGCATCCCAGGATGACGGGAGGCGTGCGGGTGGGATAGGCACCTTCACCCGCCCTCGGAGGCGGGCGGGCCGGGATCGGCCTTGACGGCCTGCCGCAGCATGGTGGCCAGGTCGTTGAGGGAGCGGGCCTCCTTGGCCACCTCGTGGGTGGAGGCCATGGTGCCCTCGGTGGCGTGGGAGATCTGGTTCATCGCCTTGAGCACCTGCTCGATGCCCGACTCCTGCTGCTGGGCCACGCGGGCGATGTCGCGGGCCGCCTTGGCGGCGTCGCGCAGGGCCTCGGAGAGGTCCTGCACCGTCTCGGCGGTGCGGGTGGCGGTCTGGGCGCCGGCGGCGGCGTGGGCCACCCCGGCCCGGGCCACCTCCACCGCGCCGCCCATGGTGCGCTGGGCGGTGGCCAGGGCGTGGGCCAGCCGCTCGGGCAGGTGGAAGCCGGGCTCCACGGCGTTGGCGGCGGCCACCACCTCGGCCAGCCGGGCGTCGAGCGCCTCGATGCGCCGGGAGAGGTCGCGCACCTCCTCGGCGAGCTGCAGCAGGTCTCCCCGGGCCGCCTCGGCGTGGCGCAGCCCCTGGGCGCTGGCCCGCTCGGCCTGGAGCGCGATGCCGATGACCGTCTCGGCGGTGATGGCGGCGGCGCTGGCGGTCTGGGCCAGGGCGTGCAGGGTGGTGGTGGTCTCCCGCACGCTGCCGGCGGTCTCCGCGGCGGTGGTGGTGAAGTTGGAGACGTTGCCCAGCAGCCCCTGCGCCGAGGAGAAGAGCTCGGAGGCGGTCTTGGCGAAGCTCTCGCGGCGGGCCTGCTCCAGCCGGAGGATCTCCTCGTGGGAGCGGACGATCTCCTCGTGCTGCCGCACGATGACGTGGCCCAGCCCGCCCAGCACCAGCGGCGTGGTGGCCATGATCCAGAGGAGGGGCTGCCCGGAGAGCGAGGCCGCCAGCGCCGCGGGCGTCACCCCGCCGTGGTGCACCCAGGCCTCGATGACGGTGCCCACCACCGGCAGGCCTGCGCCGACGACGACGCCCCACAGGTCGTACCGCGTGCTTCGCATCCCTTGATCTCCACCGGTGCTGCGGGTCCGCGCCCTGTTTACGCCGACTCGCCCCGCCGCGCCAGCGCCGGGGTCCACCCCCACCCCGGGTCCCTCCCGCCGCGGCCGACCGCCCCGCCCGCCCGCCCGTTGGGCGGGCACGGCCTTCGCACCTCGGGTGCGGCCATGGACGACCTCAAGGTACCCAAGCACAGGACGGCGGTGGAGATCGTCCTCCCGGGGGGGACGCCGCGCCGCATGGCGCTCTTCCTCTCGGAGGCCGCCCCCGACCACGCCGGGCCCGAGGTGCCCCTCGACCTCCTCAACGGCCGCCACGACTTCATCCCGGCCCTCGACGAGGAGGGCGGGGCCATGAGCTTCGTGCACCGCGACGGCGTGGCGGCGCTGCGGGTGGCGCGCGCCCTCGACGCCGACCCGGACGACCTGACGCTCCCCACCGAGCACGAGGTGGAGGTGCACCTGCGCGACGGGACCTGCCTCCCCGGCCTGGTCTCCTACGTCCGCCCGCCCGACCGCTCGCGCCTGGTGGACGTGCTCAACGAGCCCCCGCCCTTCTTCCGGCTGCTCCAGGGCGACCTGGTGGCCTACGTCAACAAGCGCCACGTCTCGCGCGTGGCCCTGAGGAGCCGCTGACCATGGCCCGCCTGGACACCGTCATCGAGCGGCTGCTCGCCGAGCCCTCCGGGGAGCTGACCCTGGAGACCGGCCAGGGGGCGCTGCTCCACGGCCCGCGCGGCCAGCGGGCGCTCATCAAGCAGCCCCTCACCACGCCGCAGATCGTGGGGGCGCTCTCGGAGATCGTCCCCGACGACCAGCGCGCCGGCTTCCCCCACCCCGGCCAGACGATCTTCAACTACCTCTCGCCCGCCGGCGCGGTGGAGGTGCGCTTCGAGCTGGCCGGCGCCCTGGCCAAGGTGCAGGTGCTGCCCCGCGGCGGCGGCGCGGCGCCTGGCGGCGCGCGGCTCCCCGAGCCCTCGGGGCTGGAGCTGGACCTGCCGGGCACGCCGGCGCCGTCGAACGGCGGGCTGGCCTCGGTGCTGGCCGGCGCCATGGCGGCCGCGCCCAAGGCGGCCCCGGCGCCGACCCCGGCGCCGGCCGCCGCCCCGGCCGTCCCCGCGGCCACCGCCCCCGCGCGCATCCCCGCCCCCGCCGACCCGCGCGCCGCCCTCGAGGCCCTCCTCGACGCCATGGTGGCGCGGCGCGCCTCCGACCTGCACCTCGCCAGCGAGAGCCCGCCCACCCTCCGCGTGGACGGCGACATGGTGCCGGTGCAGAGCTACGGGCCGGTCTCGGCGGAGCGGCTCAAGGAGCTGCTCTGGTCCATCGCGCCGGAGAAGAACCGGGAGGAGTGGCACGCCCGCAAGGACACCGACTTCGCCCACGAGACGCCGGCGGCCCGCTTCCGCGTCAACGTCTTCTGCGACCGCAGGGGCATCGGCGCGGTGCTGCGCCAGATCCCCAACGAGATCCTCACCGCCGAGGCCATGGGGCTCTCCAAGCAGGTGCTCGACCTGTGCTTCCTCCACAAGGGGCTGGTGCTGGTGACCGGCCCCACCGGCTCCGGCAAGTCGACCACGCTGGCGGCGATGATCGACTACGTGAACCGGAACCGCGAGGACCACATCATCACCATCGAGGACCCCATCGAGTTCGTCCACCCCAACAAGAAGTGCCTGGTGAACCAGCGCGAGGTGGGGGTGCACACCAGCTCCTTCAAGCAGGCGCTGCGGGCGGCGCTCCGCGAGGATCCCGACGTGGTGCTGGTGGGCGAGCTGCGCGATCTCGAGACCATCGCCATCGCCATCGAGACCGCCGAGACCGGCCACCTGGTCTTCGGCACGCTCCACACCAACACCGCGCCCTCCACGGTGGACCGCATCATCGACCAGTTCCCGGCCGACCGGCAGGCGCAGATCCGCATGATGCTCTCGGAGTCGCTCAAGGGCGTCATCGCCCAGACCCTCTGCAAGAAGGCGGGGGGCGGGCGGGTGGCGGCCCACGAGATCCTGCTGGTCAACTCCGGCGTCTCCAACCTCATCCGCGAGGGCAAGACCTTCCAGATCCCCTCCATCATGCAGACCGGCAAGGCCCAGGGCATGACCACCCTCAACGACTCGCTGCTGGAGCTGGTGAAGAAGAAGGTGGTGGAGCCCCGGGAGGCCTGGATGAAGTCGGTCTCCAAGACCGAGCTGAAGGGGCAGCTGGAGCGGGCCGGGATCGCCTTCGATCCGGCCCCAGCCTGAGCGGCGGATCTGCTACAAGTCCGTGATGCGCCGCGCCCTGACGCCGGCGGCCGCCCTGCTCGCCGCGGCCGCCCTCCTGCCCGCCCTCCTGCCCACGCCGGCCGCCGCCGTCGACGTGGCCGACGGCAAGCTCACCCTCCACGGCGACGGCCAGTGGTCCTACCGGCGCACCACCGGCCGGAACGCCTTCCTCGACGCCACGCCGGAGGGCAACTACGACACCGCCATGTTCGACCTGGTGCTGGCGGCGCGGCCGTCGGAGGACCTGGTCATCTCGGCGCAGCTCGGCTTCGACCCCGAGGGCACGCAGGCCGAGTGGGTCTTCGCCGAGTGGCGGCTCCACGACGCCCTGCGGCTCAAGGTGGGCAAGATCACGCAGCCCATCGGCAACTTCAACGAGCTGCGCTTCGCCGGCACCACCCGCGCCTTCTTCGACCTGCCGCAGGGGCTCTACGGGCCGGGCAACGTCCTCGCCAGCGCGGTGCTGGGGGTGGCGGTGACCGGCCAGCGCCCCCTCGACGGCGGCTGGACGGTGGCCTGGGACGCCTACGGCGGCGCGCTGCGCCTGGCGGAGCTGGAGACCTACCGCGGCCTCACGGCCGCCGCCGACGGCGCGCCGGTGGCGCCCGACGAGCAGCAGGTGCGCGACATCCTGGGCGCCCGCCTCTCCCTCACCACGCCGGCCGACCTGGTGCTGCGCCTCTCGGCCTACGGCGGGAAGTCCAAGGCCGAGGCGGTCTCGCCGAAGGCCTTCTACGCCGGAGGCGCCTCCCTGCAGTACCGCGACGACCGGCTCTGGCTCTCGGCCGAGGCCTTCGGCTCGCACGAGGTGGGCGCCGAGACCACCTGGACCGGCAACGCCGCCGTCGCCTGGTTCCTGGGGGACCACCTCCAGGTGGCCGCCCGGGCGGAGGTGGCGCGGACCCGCATCCCCGGCCTCGGGACCCGCAGCGCCCTGCAGCGCCACGCCGAGTGGGCGCTGGGGCTCAACTGGTGGGCCACGCCGGAGATGGCGCTCAAGGCCTCCTTCCACGACCTCACCGGGAACCGCTTCGCCTTCCCGGAGGGCGCCACCGACGCCGAGCTGGCCGCCGGCGACGGGCTCTCCGACCGCACCCAGCTGGTGGTGGTGGGCGCGCAGTTCTCCTTCTGACGTCCATGGCCCGCCCGCCCCGCCGCTCCCCCGCCCTCGCCCCGGCCGCCGCGCTGGTGGCGGCGCTGGCGCTGGCGCTCGCCGCCCGGCCGGCGCGCGCCCAGGAGGCCTTCCGGGACTTCAAGGTGGTGGTCCACCCGGACAACCCGGCCACCGAGCTGGACCGGGAGACCCTCTCCCGCCTCTTCCTCAAGCGCACGCTGCGCTGGCCGGACGGCACGGCGGTGCAGCCGATGGAGCCGGCCGGCGGCCGGGCCCGCGAGGCCTTCGCGGCGCAGGTGCACCGCAAGAGCCCGGCGGCGGTGAAGTCCTACTGGACGCAGCTCATCTTCTCGGGGCGCGACGTGCCGCCGCTGGAGCGGGCCAGCGACGAGGAGGTGGTGGCCTGGGTGCGCGCCACGCGCGGCGCGGTGGCCTACGTGGGCCCGGGCGCCGACACCGCCGGCGTGAGGGTGCTGCCCGTCCGCCCCTGAGGTCCCGATGCTCGACCGGCTCGCCTACCGCCACAAGATGGTGCTGCCGGTCGCGGTGGTGGTGGTGGCGGCGCTGGCCGCCTCGGTGACCACCTACGCCCTCTCGCGGCGGGCCTCCCGGCTGCTGCAGGAGGTGGAGCGGCGTCACGTGCCGGCCCTGGAGCTGTCCCGCGACGTCGAGGAGCAGCTCCAGCACATGCAGCGGCAGCTCCAGGACGCCGTGTCGGCGGAGGACCTCGGCGGCCTGGAGGCGGCCGACGCCGTCCACGAGGCCATCCACCGGCGGCTGGAGCAGTCGGCCGCCACCTCCCTGGAGCGGGCGCAGGTGGAGGCGCTGCAGGCCGACGTGCACGCCTACGCGGTGCTGGCCCTGGAGGTCACCGCGCGCCTGATGCGGCGCGAGCAGGGGGACGGCGTGGCCGCGGGGCTGCGGGAGATGACCACCCGCTACACCGCCCTGCGCGACCGGCTGTCGGCCACCACCGCCCGCACCCGCGCCGACATGGCCCGCGGCTTCCAGGAGGCCCGCGACCTGCAGGAGCGCTCGGTGGTGCTCGGCACCGCCATCCTGGCCCTCTCGGCGCTGGCGGCCGCCATGCTCGCCTGGTGGCTGGCGGCCGGTCTGGCGCGCCCGCTGGAGGCGCTGCAGGTGGCGGCGCGGCGCATCGCCGGGGGGGACCTGACGGTGCCCATCGAGGTGACCAGCGAGGACGAGGTCGGCGCCCTGGCCGCCTCCTTCCGCGGCATGGCGGAGCGGCTCCGCGAGATCATCGGCACGCTGCGCACCTCCTCCGGCGAGCTGACCGGCGCGGCGGTGGACCTGGAGTCGGCCACCCGCGCCCAGATCGGCCTGCTGGAGCGCCAGGCCACCGGGGTGGCCCAGACCACCACCACCACGCGGGAGCTGGAGCAGTCCTCCGGGGTGGCCGCCAGCCGCGCCGGGTCGGTGCTGGAGGTGGCCCGGCGCGCCGCCGAGTTCAGCGAGCGCGGCCAGGACTCGGCCCGGCAGAGCGCCGAGGGCCTGGGCCAGATCCAGGACGCGGTGGCGCGGGTGGTGGCCCAGGGCAAGCTGCTGCGCGACCAGGCCCAGGCGGTGGGCGAGATCGTCGAGACCGTCAAGGACCTGGCCACCCAGTCCCACGTGCTCTCGCTCAACGCCTCCATCGAGGCGGTGCGCGCCGGCGAGGCGGGCAAGGGCTTCGCGGTGGTGGCCGCCGAGGTGCGCGCCATGGCCGAGCAGTCGGGCCAGGCGGCGGCCCGCATCGGCCGGCTGGTGCAGGACATCCTGGGCGCCATCCAGGCCTCCCTCGACCTCACCGAGCGGTCGCGCCAGGGCATGGAGGGGAGCCTGGAGGCGGTGCGCGCCTCCGGCGACAGCCTGGAGCAGATCGGCGCCATCGTGAGGGAGACCGCCGACGCCGCGCTCCAGATCGCCACCGCGGTGCAGCAGCAGTCGGGCGGCGTGGGGCAGATCGCCGGGGCCATGCGCGACCTGAACGCCGGGATGGAGGAGACCCTCACCCGCATCCAGTCGCTGGAGACCGCGGCCAGCCACCTGCGCGCCACCTCGGGGCGGATCTCCGAGGTGGTGTCGGCGTTCAAGGTGGAGTGAGGCGCCGCGGCGCGCCGCGCGCCGCGCGCCGCTCGTACCCGACCTCCAGCCCGCTAGTACCCCACCTCCAGCAGCGCCGTGACGGACATGTCCGTCTTCTTCTTGGCGTCCGCCGGGCGGGAGTCGAAGGCCATGGTCTGGCTGACGCCCAGGGCCACGTGGGTGGTGAGCCGGCTGGAGAGCTTGGCGGCCGACTTGACCAGCACGCGGTGATCGGCGCCGAGGGTGGGCACCGCCTCGGCCTCCTCGGTGAAGAAGACCTCCTTGGAGAAGCCCCAGCGGAAGGCCAGGCCGACGCGCGGGGCCAGGATGAGGACGCCCGGCAGCGGGCCGGGCGTCGGGCCGTAGTAGGCGCGCCGCGCCTCGTAGCCGTAGCGGAAGCCGAGGTCGCTGCGCAGGCCGAGGCGCTGCCAGTCGCCCTCCTTGCGGTCGAGCCACTGCGCCGCGGCGCCGGCCTCCGCCACGGTGCGGTACTCGACCGCCGCCACGTGGTCGAACTCCAGGCCGCCCAGCTCGTAGGCCGACCAGGTGCCGCCGAACTTCTTGTCGAGGCGGAGCTGGAGCCCGCCGGCGTCGGCGGTGGTGGAGCGCGGACCGCCCTCCGGCGGGCGGGAGCGGCCGTAGGCGCCGGTGGCCTTGGCCGAGGCGATCCAGCCGATGCTCTCGCGGCTGGCCGTGAAGGAGCCGGTGAAGGTGGTGGCGTCGGAGTTGCCGCGGAGGAGGATGAGGCCGGCGCCGAGGGTGCCCTTCCAGGCGGGCTTGGGGGGCTTCGGGGTCGAGGTCGAGGTCGAGGTCGAGGTCGGGGTCGAGGTCGGGGTCGGGGTCGAGGTCGAGGTCGGGGTCGAGGTCGAGGTCGAGGTCGAGGCCGAGGCTTCCTGCCCCCTCTCCCCCAGCGGGGGAGAGGGCTGGGGTGAGGGGGCGGAGGACGCGGGTGCGGCGGCGGCCCCGTCCTGGCTCGCCGCGCCCTCGCCGGCGGCGATCAGCGGCACGAGGGTGAGGGCGAGCAGGGCGAGGCGCTTCACGGGTGATCCCTTCCAGGCGGGCGGCGCTTCCCCATGTCTGCACCGGCGGCGCCCGGCGCGATAGCCCCTCGGCGGGGCAAGGACGGAGCGTGCGGCCGCGCGCGCCCCTCCCCATCCGGCGCGGCCCGCGGTAGGTTGCCGCCGCCCCATGACCACCTCCCCCGACGGCCCGCTCGGCGCCCTCCTCCCCGCGCCCGGCCAGGCGCTCGCCCCCGACGCCGTCCTCGACCGCTTCGTCGGCTGGGCCACCGAGGCCGGCCTCTCGCTCTACCCGCACCAGGAGGAGGCCATCCTCCAGCTGCTGGACGGGAGGCACCTGGTGCTCTCCACGCCCACCGGCTCGGGCAAGTCGCTGGTGGCCACCTTCCTCCACTACAAGGCGCTCTGCGAGGGGCGGCGCACCTTCTACACCTGCCCCATCAAGGCGCTCGTCAACGAGAAGTTCTTCGAGCTCTGCCGCCTCTTCGGCCCCGAGCGCGTCGGCATGATGACCGGCGACGGCGCCGTCAACCGGGGCGCCCCGCTCATCTGCTGCACCGCCGAGATCCTGATGAACCTGGCGGTGCGCGAGAAGGACCTGCGCGACGACGCGGTGGTGATGGACGAGTTCCACTACTACGGCGACAAGGAGCGCGGCGTGGCCTGGCAGGTGCCGCTGCTCTCGCTGGAGACGGCCACCTTCCTCCTCATGTCGGCCACCCTGGGCGACACCGCCGACATCGAGAAGTCGCTCCAGGAGGTGACCGGGCGCGAGGTGGCCGCGGTGCGCGGCGCCGTCCGCCCGGTGCCGCTGGAGTTCGAGTACCGCGAGACGCCCCTCCACGAGACGCTGGAGGACCTGGTGAAGTCCAACCGGGCCCCGGTCTACCTGGTCAACTTCACCCAGCGCTCCGCCGCCGAGCAGGCGCAAAATCTGATGAGCGCCACCTTCTCGTCGAAGGAGGAGAAGGAGGCCATCAAGCAGGCGCTGGAGGGCGTGCGCTTCGACTCCCCCTACGGCAAGGAGCTGCAGCGCTTCCTGCGCCACGGGGTCGGCCTCCACCACGCCGGCCTGCTGCCGCGCTACCGCCTGCTCGTCGAGAAGCTGGCGCAGCAGGGGCTCCTCAAGGTGGTCTCGGGCACCGACACGCTCGGCATGGGGGTGAACATCCCCATCCGCACCGTGCTCTTCACCCAGCTCTGCAAGTTCGACGGCGAGAAGACCGTCATCCTGCCGGCCCGCGACTTCCACCAGATCGCCGGCCGGGCCGGCCGCAAGGGCTTCGACGACCGCGGCTACGTGGTGGCCCAGGCCCCGGAGCACGTGGTCGAGAACAAGCGGCTGGCCGAGAAGGAGAAGGCCGGCAAGAAGGTGGTGAAGAAGCAGCCGCCCACCAAGGGCTACGTCCACTTCGACCGGCTCACCTTCGAGCGGCTCCAGGGCAAGGCCCCCGAGGCGCTGCAGAGCCGCTTCGAGCCCTCCTTCACCCTCCTCGTCAACCTGCTGCAGAGCGAGACCGCCGAGGTGGGCGGCGGCTACGGGCGCCTGGTGCGGCTCATCGCCCGCTCCCACGGCACCGAGGTGCTGCACCACCGGCACCGGGTGGCGGCGGCCCAGCGGCTGCGCACCCTCAAGGCGGCCGGGCTGGTGCGGCTGGAGCGCATCGAGGGCTACCGCGGCGGCTACCTCCGGCCCGCCGAGGGGCTGCAGAAGGACTTCTCCCTCTTCCACACCCTCTCCCTCTACCTCCTCGACACGCTGCCGAAGATCCCGCGCGACTCGGAGACCTACGCCCTCGACGTGCTCTCCATGGTCGAGTCGATCCAGGAGAACCCGGACCAGGTCCTCTGGAAGCAGCTCGACAAGGCCCGCGGCGAGGCCGTCAACCGGATGAAGGCCGAGGGGATCGAGTACGACGAGCGGATGAAGCTGCTGGAGGAGGTGGAGTACCCCAAGCCGAACCGGGACTTCGTCTACGCCACCTTCAACGACTTCGCCGCCCTCCACCCCTGGGTGGGCGCCGAGAACATCCGGCCCAAGGCGGTGGCCCGCGAGCTGGTCGAGCGGTTCATGACCTTCGCCGACTACATCCGCGAGTACGAGCTGCAGCGGAGCGAGGGGCTGCTGCTCCGCTACCTCTCGGAGAGCTACAAGACGCTGGTCCAGACGGTGCCGGAGGGCTATCGCGACGAGGTGCTGGACGACGTCATCGCCTTCCTGCGCACCACCGTGCGCGGCGTGGACTCCTCGCTCCTCGACGAGTGGGAGCGGATGCGCGACCCGTCCTTCCAGGCGGCCCCGCTGGAGGCGGCCGTCCGCCCGGTCGGCCCGCCGCCCATCTGGGCCGACGCCCGCGGCTTCGCGGCGCGGATCCGCACCGAGCTGCACCGGCTGCTCATGGCGCTGTCGCGGAAGGACTGGGCCGCCGCGGCCGAGGCCATCCTCGACCCCGCCGGCGCCTGGACGCCGCAGAAGCTGGAGGCCGAGCTGGCCCCCTACTTCGAGGCCCACCCGCGCATCGACGTGACGCCGGCGGCGCGCAAGCCGCACCAGACCTTCCTGAAGGAGCTCTCGCCGCGCCGCTGGGAGGCGGTGCAGCGGATCGTCGACGAGGCCGGCGAGGTCGACTGGATGATCCAGTGCGAGGTCGACCTGACCGGCGACTTCGACCCGGACCGGCCGGTGATCACGCTGCTGCGCGTGGGGGCCTGAGCCCGGGGCGCGGCGGCCCCCGCCCCGGAGGACGGGGGCCGACGATCGGTCAGCCCTGGCCCGATTCGCGGGCCGCCTGCACCACCGCCGGGGCGGTGGCGAAGGCGCGGCCGGAGAGCTTCTCCAGCAGGGCGATGCCGAAGAGGCCGTTCATGAGGCCGGCCCCGTCGCCCCCGGCCCCGCCGGCGCCGCCACCGATGACCAGGTTCTCCGGGATGAACTTGAGGTTCGAGGCGGCGATCCGGTCGATGACCCGGATCTGCCCGAAGACCTCGCGCCCCATGGCGGCCACCTCCAGCTTGTAGGCCTCGGCGGTCGAGGTGCCCTTGGCCAGGATGATCTCGGCCTCGGCCGAGCCGACCTTCTGGATGGCCTCGGAGTCGGCCGCCGCGTTGACGCGGGTGGCCTCGGCCTTGCCGCTGGCCTGGAGCTTCACGGCCGCGGCCTGGCCCTCGGCGGTCAGGATGGCCGCCTGCTTGGAGCCCTCGGCCTCCTTGATGCGCCCCTCGGCCAGGTTCTTCTGGATCTCCACGTTGCGCTCCGACTCCACCACCTTGGGCTGCATGTTGGCCTGGGCCTTGGCGTTCTCCAGGCTGCGGCGCTCGTCCTGGGCCTCCTTCTGCGTGGCGAAGGTCTTCTTCTCCTGCTCGGCGATCTGGCGATCGGTGACGGTGCGGGTCAGCTCCTGGGGGAGCACCACGTCGGCGATGAGGGTGTCCTTGGAGTCGATGTGGTGCACCTTGAGCACGGCGTCGATGTGCTCCTTGGCCTTCTCCTGCAGCTCACGCCGCTGGGTGTAGAGGTCCAGCGCCTTGATGTACTGGGCGGCGTTGCGGAAGTGGGAGCTGATGGCCGGCTCCAGCACCTGGGAGATCATGTTCTTCACCGACCCCAGGTTGGCGATCACCTTGGGCGCGTTCTTCATGGGGATGTGGATGATGACGCTCACGTCCATGTTGACGTTGAAGGCGTCGGCGGTGCGCAGGGTGATGGTCTTGAGGCTCGAGTCGAGCTCGTGCGCGCTGGAGCGGGTGTCCGCCCAGTTGAGGAGGATCTGGGTGGTGGGCACGATGTCCACCTTGCAGATCTTGGTGTTGAGCGGGTGCTTGCCGGGCTGGAGCGGCTCGGCCCAGATGCCCTTCTTGCCGTTCTGCACGATCTTGGCGTTGACGGCGTCGTCGGTGAGGTCGGCGCCCTCGGCGCCCACGTAGCTGGTGACCACGCCGCAGGAGCCGATCTGCACCTGCACCATCTCGACCTTCTCGATGGTGGCGAACCACGGGTTGATGGCGTAGTTGCCGGCGCGCAGCACCGGGATCTGCAGGCCCTTCTGGCCGCCGGCCTTGAGGAAGGCGTCGGCGTCCTGGAAGTTGCCGTGGGCGTCGAGGGGCAGCTCGTCGGCGGCGATCTTGGCGGCGTCGGTGATGGGGCGCCCCTCGTTGATGGTGACGATGCCGACCTGGTCGGCCTCGACGTGGGTCCAGTCCGCGACCTCGATGACCTTGAAGAGCATCGGGTTGAGCCGGTAGACGCCGGGCATGAGGACGTCGAGCTGGCGGCCGCGCTCGCCGCCGTGCTCGAGGAAGGCCTGGCCGTCGAAGAAGTTGCTGTGGCCGGTGACGTGGGCGGCCAGCAGGCGCCCCTCGGGGATGCGGGCGCCGTCGGTGGCCTCGACGAGGCCGATCTTGCCGCCGGGGATGCGCGTGATGCCCATCTTCTCCACGCGGAACATGAGGGTGTTGATGCGGTAGTTGCCCGGGGGCAGGAAGGCGGTCTGGGGCCCCTTCTGGCCGCCGTTGCGGATGAAGGCGTCGGCGTCCTGGAAGCTGTCGCAGGCCACCGGCGAGCCGAAGTTGCCGCCCTCGCGGGCCACCGGGCGGCCGTCGATGGACTCGACGTAGCCCACCTCGTCGTCGCCGATCATGGTGGCGGGCACCTCGATGACCTCGAAGAGGTGCGGGTTGATCTTGTACTCACCCTCCGGGAGGATCCCCAGCTGCGGGCCCTTCTGGCCGCCGTTGCGCAGGAAGGCCTCGCCGTCCTGGAAGAGGTCGCAGGCCACGGCCTTGGCCATGAAGCGGCCCGACGGGATGGGGGCGCCGGCCACGGCGCGCACCACGCCCACCTTGTCCTTGTGGATGACGCAGAAGTCCTTCTTCATCACCTTGTAGAGGAAGGGGACGAGGAGGTGGACGCCGGGGCCGAGGACGCGGGCCTGCACGCCCACCTCGTCCGAGAGGGCCACGGTGCGGCCGTCGGGCATCTGCCTTCCGAACCAGCGGCGCTCGAGCAGGATGACCTGGTTGCCCTTGGCGACGGCGACGGACCGGGCCAGCACCAGCAGGACCAGGACCGCGCCGGCGGCGAGCGAGCCAGCCAGCAGGATGTTCGACGAGAGCGGCAACATGGTGACCTTCTCCTTGCGTTGAGGGGCGGCCCCGCGACTGGCGGGCCACCCCGTTCGCAGAGGAGGCTACCGACCCCGCACCGAGGGTGGACGACCGGGACGGGGCCGGTACAGGTGGCCCCTGGACGCCGGAATCGACGGACGGTGCGGGCGGTTGCGGGTCCCGAACAGGTCCTGTCTGACCCGCCCTTGTTGGGTCCGGGGCTCATTCGACCCGGATCCCGGCCGGGTAGTCCGGACGGCGGGCTCGATCGGACGGCGGAATGGCGCGAGGCGCCGGCGGTCACCCTGCAGCCGGGGCAGAACGCAAGGATCCCGGGGCCTTCAACGACTCCCGGTCGTGCCGGCCAACTACTCCCGGCCAACTACTCCCGGTCGTTGCGCGAGACCATCCGCTTGGCCTTCTCCAGCCAGGCGTGGCCCCATTTCTCGGACCACATCCCGGGGCCGGTGATGGCCATGCACAGGACCCAGCACGCCACGAGGGGGAGGAAGAGCGTCCAGTCGACCTTCATGCCTGGAACCTAGTCACGGCCTCCGGGCCAGCCCACCCGATCCGCGCCAGGCCGCCGCGGGCGGCCGACGGCGCCCCCCGGCCGGGACGGCCGGCCGTGCTAGAGGAGACCCCGTGGAGCCCCTCCTCACCCCCCACCGCGATCGCTGCCTGCGCTGCCGCCGCCCGCAGCGCGCCTGCTGGTGCCGCCACCTCCGCCCGGTGGTGAGCCCGGTGCGCGCCTGCTTCCTGCAGCACCCGCGCGAGGGGCGCACCGCCATCGGCACGGCGCGCATGGCCCACCTCTCCCTCCCCAACTCGGAGCTGCATCTGGGCGTCTCCTTCGAGGACCACGCGCGGGTGCGGGCGCTGGCCGCGGCGCCGGGGACGGCCCTCCTCTTCCCGGGCGAGGGGGCCACCGATCCCGCCGCCCTCCGCGGCCGGCCGCCCGGGACGGTCATCGTCATCGACGGCACCTGGTCGCAGGCGCGCAAGGTGCTCCGCCTCAACCCGTTCCTCCAGGACCTGCCGCGCCTGGCCTTCACGCCGGAGCGCCCCAGCAACTACCGCATCCGCGCCGAGCCGTCGGAGCGCTTCGTCTCCACCATCGAGGCGGTGGTCCACCTCCTCGGCGCCCTGGAGGGCGCCCCCGAGCGCTTCCGGCCGATCCTCACCGCCTTCGACGAGATGGTGGACCTGCAGCTCGCCGAGCAGGCCCGCCGCGCCGGGCCGCCGCGCCGCCAGGCCGAGCCCTCCCGCCGCCCGCGCACCGACCTCACGCTGGAGGCCCTGCGCGCCCGGCCGGCCGACGTGGTGGCGCTCTACGCCGAGAGCACCACGGCGAGCGGCGTGCCCGGGGGCGATCCGGGGGAGCTGGTGGTGCTCTCGGCGGTCCGGCCGGCCTCCGGCGAGCGCTTCGAGGCGGTGGTGGCGCCGCGCGCGCCCCTCGACGCCGACGTGCCGGCGCGTCTGGAGCTGCCCGTCGAGCGGCTGCTCGCCGGCGAGGCCGCCGCCGCGGCCCTGGCCCGCTTCGAGGCCTTCCTCCGACCCGCCGACCTCTGGTGCGGCTGGGGCCCCTACGCGCCGCGCCTCCTCGGCGCCAGCGGCGCCGCGGCCCACCCCTTCGCCGACGTGCGGCTGGCCCTGGCCCGCCAGCTCGGCCGGCGGCCGGGCGGCGTGGAGCAGGCGGTGCGGATCCTCGGCCAGGCGGAGCTGCCGGCGCCCCTCGGGCCGGGCCGGGCCGGCCGGCGGCTCGCCTCGCTGGTCGAGGTGCTGCGGCGCGTCCAGGCCGGCTGAGCGTCCCCCTACCGCAGCACCTCGTCCGTCCGCAGCACCGGGTAGAGCCCGTAGCTGGCGTCCCACGACGGGTGGCGCCGCGCGAAGTACTCCAGGCGCGCCGCCGCGTCGGCGGCGAAGGCCGGATCCTCGCGGAGCCGCCGCTCGAAGTCGGCCCGCACCGCCGGGTCGCGGGCCAGCAGGTCCCGGGCGAAGGGCTCGGTGACGTAGTCCTCCAGGTACTCCTTCCGCTCGAAGGCGGCGTTGAAGAGGCCCCAGGCGAGGAAGGCGTCGGGGGAGGCCGCCTCGAGGAGGAAGGCGGCCAGGCGGGCGCGCGGCTGGGCCACCGGGACGAAGAGCGACCCGGCCAGCACCTGGTGCGCCTCGCGCGCCCAGGCCCCCTGGACCTTGAGCCCCTGCCGCCCCTCGAAGCTCCGCGCCTCGAAGGCGATGGCGGTGGCGCGGAAGGCCTCCACCTCCCGGCGGCCCGGCGCCCGGGCGAGGCGCGTGAAGGCGATGCCGTGGGCGGCCAGCCGCTCGGCCAGGAGCGGCGCCTGGGGCGCCGGCACGATCCAGCCGCCGCGCGGCAGCGTCGCCGTGATGGACGGGCGCACCGCCTCGCGGAGCGGCACCATCCAGACCTCGGGGCGCGTCTCGTCGTAGCGGACGACGGGCTGGCCGCTCACCGGCGAGGGCTCGCGGGTGTACGCGTAGCCGCGGAAGGGGATGGTCCGGGCCGGGCCGTCGGCCTCCCAGGCCAGCGCCACCGCCTGGCCCGCCAGCCGCGCGCCGGCCCGATCGGCCTCGGCGGCCCGCTCCAGCCAGCCCGCGCCGCGCGCCGCCGCCTCGTCGAGGAGCGCCCGCAGCACCGCCCGCGTCACCTCCACCCGGTGGCCGTAGGGGCGCCAGGAGTGGGTCTCCACCAGCAGGCCGAGCCGGTCGCGGGCGGCCCAGTACTCGCCGCTGAAGCGGGGCGGCGCCACGCCCATGTCGAAGCCGGAGGCCGGGTCGCCGTCCTTCACGAAGGACGGGTAGAACGGCAGCGGCAGGTGGCCCTCCCGCTCCAGGCGGGCCAGCAGCGCGTCGCGCAGGGCGCGGCCGTCGGCGGCCAGGGTCGAGCCCGGCCAGGGCGCCGGGATCAGCGTGGGCGCCACCATCAGCGCCACGTCGTGCTCGAACTGGGCGCCGTCGGTGACGTGGAGGTCGGCGTAGAGGATGGGATCCCAGGCGCCCAGCAGGGCCAGCAGCGCCCGCATCTCCGGCGCGTCGGCCTTGCCGTAGTCGCGGTTGAGGTTGAGGTTCTGCGCGGTGGTGCGCCAGCCGGTCTCCTCGGGGCCGCGCTGGTTGGGGCGCTGGTTCGGGCCGAAGCGCTCGTGGCCGTCGAGGTTGAGGATGGGCACGAAGAGGGCGGTCACCTTCGAGAGCGCGCCGCCGCGCCCGGCCGCGAGCAGCTCGCGGAGCGCCATGAAGCCGGCGTCCTTGCCGTCGATCTCGCCGGCGTGGATGCCGCCCTGGAAGGCCACCACCGGCCGGCGGCGGGCCCGGGCCGCGGCGGGGTCGAGGACCCCGTCGGCGCTGGCCACCAGCGCCCGCAGCGTCCGCCCCTCGGGCGTCACGCCGAAGGCGAGGCAGCGGGCCCGGCCCGGGAAGGCCCGCTCGAAGGCCAGGCAGAGCCGCTCGGCCTCGTCGGCCCGCCCGGTGCGGGCGAAGCCGGTGCGCTCGGCGGTGGTGGTGAGGTCGGGGACGGCGGTGGGCGGCGGCGCGGCGAGGGCCAGGGCCAGCGTGAGGCCGAGCGGGACGGCGGCGGGCATCGCCTACCTTTCCTGCGCGTCCGGGGCCCGGGCAAGGGCCAGGGAGGGGCGCCCGGCCGACGCCGGGCCCGGGCTCAGGGCGCCGGCGCCGCCCGCACCGGCAGCGGCACGTTGCAGACGTCGATGCGCCCGGCGGGCCGCACGTACCAGGGACCGGCGCGGTTGCGCCGCGACTCCACCAGCGCCGCGAAGGTCGGCCCCTCGGTGCGCAGCGCCTCCAGCGCCGGGCGCTCGCCGGGCGGCAGGTCGCTGGCGAGCCGGGCGCGGGCGATGGGCGTGCGCCGCGCCGGGTCCTCGTGGATCCCCATGGGCGCCGGGCCGCGCGGCAGCGCGGCGAGGTGCTGCAGCCCCTCCACCACCCGCCCCACCACCGTGATGTTCCGGTCGAGCTGGCGCGGCGCGTGGCCGATGACGGCGTAGAGCTCGGCGCCGCTGCCGGAGTCGGTGGCCACGTCGCGCCCCACGCCGACCGCGCCGTAGCAATGCAGCCCCCAGGCCAGGCCGGAGGCGGGGTCCCGCCCCACCGGGAATCCCTCGCTCCAGCCCACCTCGGGCGCGTAGACGTCGCCGTCGGGGAGGCGCGTGAACGGGAGGCCGGCGGCGGGGCGCTCGAACTCGGCCGGCAGGGCGCGACGGGCGGCGGCGCTGGGCCGGGCCCTCGCCGGGTCGTCGGCGTCGGCGTCGCCCCACTGCGCCACGAAGCCGTCCTGCACCCGGTAGACGGTGGCGCCGTCGAACCAGCCCTGGCGCACCAGGGCCACCACGTTCTCGACGGCCCGCGGCGCCAGGGCCGGGGTGAGCTCGATGACCACCCGGCCGGCCGGCAGCGAGAGCACCACCAGCCGCCCCGCATCGAGCGGGCGCCAGGCCTCGGGCGGCGCGGCGGCGAGGAGCTCGGCCAGGCCGGGTGGCGGCGCGGCGGGCGGACTGGACGGGCGAGGCGCGGCGGCGCAGCCGGCCACGGCCAGGGCGAGGAGGGCGCCGGCGTGGGTGGTCATGCCGCACCTTGGCCGGACCGGCCCGGGCGGCGCCAGCGCCACGTTGGGGCCGGGCCCCCGGGCGCGCTCACTCCACCTGGAGCCCGTGGAGGGCGATGGGCCGGGCGTTCCAGGCGGTGCTGCAGGAGCTGGTCGGGAGCGACAGGTCGAAGGCGGCGGTGGCGTCGGGCAGGAGCCCCACGAACCGGGCCTCGGTCCCGCCGGCCATCGAGTAGGTGACGAAGTAGTGGCCCGGGTGGGCCTCGTAGACGCTGGAGCAGAACATGGAGAGCAGCGCCCGCCCCGCCTCGTAGCGCTGGAGCTCCACCGCCGTGAGGCCGGCGTCGTCGATGCGGTAGCGCGACACGGCGCTGAAGGCGCGGTCCTCCCCCGACGCCGTGTCCGCCGGCTGGTTCACGCTGGCCCGCCCGTTGTTGAAGAGCAGCAGCTCGCCCGGGGCGGGGGCCGAGAGGGCGTGCTGGCCGATGGGCCAGAACCCGGACGGCAGCGCCACGGCCAGGCGCCGCAGCGAGGGGTAGTCCACGTACCAGTGCTTGGTGGGATCGCCGAAGAGCCAGCGGATCCGGCCGGTGGCCCAGTCGAGCTTGACCACGAAGTTCTCCCGGCTCGACACCAGCAGGGCGTCCTCGCCCGGCAGGTAGACGGCCGAGTTCATGTGGAACCAGTCGGCGCCGTCGCGCACGAAGCCGGCCGGGTCGTCGCCACCGGCGATCATCTCCTCGCGGAAGATGGCCGCCATGTCCCACTCCCGCAGCACCTCGCCGGCGGGGCCCAGCTCGGCCAGGATCGACTCCACGCTCGGCGCGCCGCCGGCCGTGGTCCCGTCGAGCATGGCGAGCAGCCCCAGCTTCCCGACGTCCATGTCGTGGTGGAAGGCGGTGTAGCGGGCCTCCTGGAGCGGCAGGGCCGCGCCCTGACCGTCCAGCTCCAGGCGGATCAGGCGGGTCCCGCTCCCCATCACGAAGGCGCCCTGGTGCAGCACCGACGAGACCGAGTCGAGGTTGCTGGTCGCCACGGCCCAGCGGATCTGGCCGTCGCTGTCCATGATCACCGGCGCGCCCTTGGTGCTCTTGATCCAGAAGTAATCGAAGGCCAGCCCGTCGCCCTCCTGCCGGGCGGCCAGCGCGGTCGGCGAGGCGTAGGTCCCGGTCGGATCGAGGTAGGGCTCGGCGACCACGGTGGTCGCCAGGGTGCGCCGGCTCCCGTCGCCGAAGGTGAGCGTGACGGTGATGGGGTTGGCGACCCCGGCGTAGAGTCCGAACACCGGCAGGGCGAGGGCGGTGTCGGAGACGAGGCCGCGCCGCTCCAGGTAGGACCGCCGGTAGGTGACCACCACCGGCCTGGAGGCGGCGCCCGGCTGCCGGGCGATCTCGAAGCCGGCCGCGGCGAGGCCGCCGAAGCCGCGACCGGTGAGGCCCAGGGTGCGTGCGAAGGGGCTGGGCGCCGCCGCCACGTCGGCGAGCTCCGCCCCCGCCAGCCCGCCCTGCGAGGTGACGGCGATGGTCAGGGTCGCCGTGGCCGCGCCGCGGGCGTTGCGCGCCGTGACCCGGTACGCGGCCGGGGCGGCCTCCGCGGCGGGCGTGCCGGACAGCGCACCGGTCCGCCGATCGAGGACCAGGCCGTCCGGGAGCGCCGGGCTCACCTCGAAGGCGGCCACCGCGCCGCCCCCGACCGTCGGGCGGTTGGGGGCGACCGGCTCGCCGAGCCGGTAGACCGGCGACGCCTCGGCATAGGCCAGCCCCTCGGGCGGCCCGAGGGCCGGATCGCGGCAGGCGGTGAGGGCGAGGGCGGTGACGAGCAGCAGCGCGGTCCGGCGACGGGTCACGGGCACTCCGGGGCGTGGGGCGAGGGGGGTGAGACGCACCCGGAGCATACCCAGCCCACCGTGGAGGCGTCGAACGCGCCTACCGCTCCGGCTCCCCGTCCCAGTAGTCCACCTGCGTCCCGCGCTTGAAGAGGAAGCGCTTCCGCGACGGCCCGGCGCCCACCGCCGCCGCCACCTTGTCCGTGTCGGGGTACTCGACCACGTCGGCCCCCACGCCGGCGCCGAGGCCGACGTAGACCAGCGGCTCGGTGCCGTCGTTGACGAGCTGGTGGGCCGGCCCGCCGGGCGGGAAGTGGACGAAGTCGCCCGGGCCGATGGGGGTGAGCCCCTCCGGCGTGCGCACCGTGGCGGTACCGGAGATCACGAAGAGCGCCTCCTCGGTGACGAGGTGGGCATGGAGCGGGAAGGAGCGCTTGCCGGGCGGCAGCTCCCACAGGCCGGCGCTGAGCCGCTCACCGCCCAGCCCCTTGCGCCGCTGGAAGAACGGGCCGTGGTTGACCGCCTCGGCCCAGGGGAGATCCTTGGTACGGACGACGTTCATGGCGCCTCCTCGCGCCCGGGCGGCAGGCCCGGGCCGGCCCGCGAGCGGGCCGGTGAAGGCGTGAAACCTAGCGAGGGGCGGGGGCGGGGGCCACGGCGCGGGCGGGGCGCTCCGGCCGGAACGTCCCCTCCGGCAGCGCCGCCACCACCGCGACCTCGGTGAGCACCGTCTCGCCGGTGACCGCCCCGTTGGCGAAGTTCTCCTCGCGGAAGGCCACCAGCAGGCCGTCCACCACGCGGAAGTCCCCGTAGCGGGTGGCGAAGACCACCGGCGGCCCGGCGGTGGCGCGCCCGATGGAGCGGAGGATGCGGCCGGTCTCCGGGTCGAGGTGGGCCTCCACCTCCACGCCGGGCGCCACCTCCAGCGCCAGGGCCCGCGCCGGGCGGCCGTCGAGGTCCACCCGGCCGCGGTCGACCACCAGCGCCGGGAAGGCCTGCAGCAGGTCCGGGAGGTCGAGGCGCGCCGCCTGGAGCATCATGGCGACGAGGCCGGGGCCGCCCACCTCCTCGCCGAAGCGCCACCCGTGGCCGCCGTCGAGGATGCGCACCTCCGGCGGCCCGCCCCAGCCCACCTCCACGCGGAGCCGGCCCGGGCGCTCGTAGCGCCGCAGGATCCGGCCCCGCTCGCCGGGGTGGAGGAGCGAGGTGACGGTCCCCTCCTGGCGCAGGCGCGCGGCGCGGGCCACCGCCGCCGGGCCGCCGTAGGCCTCGACGCAGCGCTTCACGAGCGCCAGCACCTCCGGCGAGGCCCGCCGGGCCTGGGCGCGGGCGGGGACGGGGGCGGCCAGGGCGAAGGCCGTGGCGAGGGCGAGCGGGGGGACGAGGCGGCGCATGGCGGCAGTCAACACCGGCGCCCGGGCCGGGGCAACCGCGCCGGGCGAACCGATCGGACGCCCGGTGGCTCCAACCCGGGGATGACCACCATCGAGACCACCGAGATCGACCTCGTGGGGGAGGCGCGGGCCATCCTGCGCCGCCACCTGGAGGGCGCCCCCGAGGCCCGCTTCATCCGCATCCACGTCGGGCGGGGTTGAGGGGGCTACAGCTACCACCTGTCCCTGGATGGGACGGCCGACGAGGACCGGGATGTGGTGCTGATGGCCGGCGACGTGCCCTTCGTGGTGGAGGCGCACCGCCGCCACCTGGTGCCGGGGCTGCGCGTCGAGGTGCAGACGGTGCTGGGGCGCCAGGGGCTGGTGGCCTGGAACGCCGGGGCCGGCGCGTCCTCCTGTGGGTGACGGACCCACCTCCCGCGCCCGGCCTCGCCCGGCGCGGGCGCGTTTCCGTCGTTGACTTGCCGGGGCAACGGAAGGATACAGGCGCCTCCGATGCAGCCCGACGTCGCCCCCATCACCACGCCCAAGCGCTGGCCGCGCGGCCAGAAGTTCACCCTCACCGAGGCGGGCCGCCTCGCCGAGGTGGCCCACCGCGAGGTGGTGAACGGCGCGCGCTCCAGCGGGCGCAGCGCCCTGGACGCGGCGCTGGTCGCCTGGGCCGGGCCGCTCGGCCTGGAGCCGCGCGACGGCGTGGTGCTCCAGGAGCTGGCCGGGAAGAAGCGCGGGCTCAACGAGCTCGGCGAGGCGCTGGCCGACGCCGGGGTCTCCGCCCCCGAGGTCAAGGCCTCGGTGGACCGGCTGGTGGTGGCGCGGCTGGTCGAGCCGGTGCCGCTCGCCTCGCAGCTCTGAGCCGCCCGGCCCGCGCCGGGCGCCGGCTCAGTGGCCGGCCTCGCCCAGGTAGGCCCGCCGCACCCGGTCGTCGGCGAGCAGCTGCCTCCCCGCCCCGCGCAGCGTGATGCGCCCGGTCTCCAGCACGTAGGCCGTTTCCGCGATCTCCAGCGCCGCCTTGGCGTTCTGCTCCACCAGCAGCACGGTGACGCCCTCGGCGTTGATGGCCTTGACGATCCCGAAGATGCTCTTCACCACCAGCGGCGCCAGGCCGAGGGAGGGCTCGTCCATCATCAGGAGCTTCGGGCTGGTCATGAGGGCCCGGCCCACCGCCAGCATCTGCTGCTCGCCGCCCGAGAGCGTGCCGGCCTTCTGCCGGCTCCGCTCGGCGAGGCGCGGGAAGTAGGCCAGCACCCGGTCGCGATCCCGGGCGATGCCGGCGTGGTCGCGGCGCGAGTAGGCGCCCAGCGCCAGGTTCTCGTCCACCGTCAGGTTGGGGAAGACCCGCCGCCCCTCGGGGACCAGGCAGACCCCCTGCATCACCACGTCCTTGGTGGGCCGCCCGGTGATGGCGGCGCCGTTCCAGGTCACCGCGCCCGCCGAGGCCTTCACCAGCCCGACGATGGCCCGCAGGGTGGTGCTCTTGCCGGCGCCGTTGGCGCCGATCAGGCTGACGATCTGGCCGTCCGGCACCTCCAGGTCGATGCCCTGGAGGGCGTGGATGCCGCCGTAGTGGACCGAGAGCCCCTCGACCTTCAGCATCACTCCACCCCCAGGTAGGCCTCGATGACCTTGGGATCCGACTGGATGGCGGCCGGGTCGCCGTGGGCGATGGTCACGCCGTACTCCAGCACGTACATGCGCTGGCAGATCCCCATGACCACCTGCATGTGGTGCTCGATGAGCAGGATGGTCAGGTCGAAGCGGTCGCGCAGGCGCCGGATCAGCGCCGTCAGCTCCACCGACTCCTGCGGGTTCATGCCGGCGGCCGGCTCGTCGAGGAGCAGGAGCCGCGGCCGGGTGGCCAGGGCGCGCACGATCTCCAGGCGCCGCTGGGCGCCGTAGGGGAGGCTGGTGGCCAGCTCGCCGGCCTCGCCCTCCAGCCCCACCTCGCGCAGCAGCTCCAGGGCGAAGGCGCGCGCCTCGCGCTCCCGCTGGCGGTAGCCCGGCAGGTGGAGGGTGGCCTCCAGCAGGCCGGCCTGGAGCCCCAGGTGGCAGCCGACCAGCACGTTCTCCAGGACCGTCAGCTCCTTGAAGAGCCGGATGTTCTGGAAGGTGCGGGCCACGCCGCGCCGGGTGATGGCGTGGCGCGGCTGGCCGGCGATGTCCTCCCCGTCGAGGAGGACCCGCCCGGCGGTGGGCCGGTTCATGCCGGTGATGACGTTGAAGGCGGTGGTCTTGCCGGCGCCGTTGGGGCCGATGAGCCCGACGATCTCGCCGCGGCCGATCTCCACGTTGAGGTCGTTGACGGCCACCAGGCCGCCGAACCGCATGGTGACGTGCTCGGTCCTCAGCACGGGCGCCCCTCCTCGCCGGCGGCGGCGCGCGGCAGCAGGCGGGCCCGGGCCAGCATCCCCCAGGAGAGCTCGCGGCTCCCCATCAGCCCGCGCTGGCGGAAGAGCACCACCGCCATGAGCAGGATGGAGAAGACCACCATGCGCAGCCCGGGGCGCCCCTCGGTCTGGAAGACCAGGAGGTCGAGGGGGCCGTCGAGGAAGCGCAGCGCCTCCATGAGCACCGTCACCCCGACGGCCGACACCACCGAGCCGGTGATGGAGCCGATGCCGCCCAGCACCACCACCAGCAGGATGTTGAAGGTGAGCATGAAGGTGAACATCTTGGGGTCGATGGTGGTGAGCAGGTGGCCCAGCAGGGCGCCGCCCACGCCGGCCATGAAGCTGGAGACGGTGAAGCTCACCACCTTGACGCGGAAGACGTCGACGCCCATGGCGGCGGCGGCGATCTCGTCGTCGCGCACCGCCTTCATGGCGCGCCCCCAGGCGGAGCGGGTCAGCAGCACCATGAAGGCCGTCGCCAGCGCGGCGCAGCCCCAGACCACCCAGGTGCCGGCGAAGGCCGGCAGCCCCTTCAGCCCCAGCGCGCCGTTGGTGACCGGCTGGGCGTTGGTGAGGATCACCCGGATGATCTCGGCGAAGCCCAGGGTGGCGATGGCCAGGTAGTCGTCCTTGAGCCGCAGCACCGGGGCGCCCACCAGGAAGCCCAGCAGCGCCGCCACCAGCCCGGCCGCCAGCAGCGCCACCGGGAAGGGCACCGTGAGGTTGGCCAGCCAGGGGACCACCGGCTCGAGGAAGAAGTTCATCTCCTTCTGCTCGGCGGTCATGGTGAGCAGGGCGCAGGTGTAGGCGCCCACCGCCATGAAGCCGGCGTGGCCCAGCGAGAAGAGGCCGGTGAAGCCGTTCACCAGGTTGAGGGAGAGGGCCAGCACCACGTAGATGGCGCAGAGGTTGAAGACCCGGGCGGTGAAGGCGTCGAACCAGAGGTCGGAGGCCAGCAGCAGCGCGGCGAAGAGGGCGGCGGCGCCGGCGGCCCAGGCGAGGCGGGTGCGGGAGGGGGTCATGGCGTCACACCTTCTCCGCCGCGGTGGAGCCGAGGAGGCCGGCCGGCTTCACCAGCAGCACCAGGATCAGGAGGACGAAGGCGAAGGCGTCGCGGTAGCCGGTCAGGGTCGGCATGAAGGCGATGGTGAGGAGCTCGATGAGCCCCAGCAGGAACCCGCCCAGCACCGCCCCCTGGATGTTGCCGATGCCGCCGATGACGGCGGCGATGAAGCACTTGAGGCCGGGCATGACGCCCATGAGCGGGTTGAGCTGCGGGTACTTGTAGGACCACATGATCCCGCCGAGGCCGGCCAGCAGCGAGCCGGCCCCGAAGGTGAAGGCGATGACGCGGTTGACGTCGATGGCCTGCAGCCGGGCCGCGTCGAGGTCGGTGGCCACGGCGCGCATGGCCATGCCGGTGCGGGTGCGGTGCACCACCCAGAGGAGCAGGCCCAGGATGGCGAAGGTGAAGGCCGGGATGACCAGGCTCACCGACATGACCGAGACCGGGCCGAGGGCCAGCTTGACGTCGAGGAGGCCGGGCACCTCCACGCCCTTGGGGCGCCCGCCGAAGAGCACCACGGCCACGTTCTCGACGAGGAAGGAGGCCCCGATGGCGCTGATCATCACCGAGATCTTCGGCGAGTCGCGCAGCGGCCGGTAGGCCACCCGCTCCAGGGCCACGCCGAAGGCGGCGGTGAGCAGGATGGCGATGAGGAAGGTGGCCCACCAGGGCAGCGCGAAGATGGCCACCAGGTAGAAGGCCAGGTAGGCGCCCAGCATGAAGACGTCGCCGTGGGCGAAGTTGATGAGCCGCAGGATGCCGTACACCATGGTGTAGCCGATGGCGATGAGGGCGTAGAGGCTCCCCAGCGCCAGGGCGTTGGCCAGGTGCTGCAGGAAGGTCGCGAGCGTCATGGGACCTCGTGGCCGGGCCGGGCGGGGGCGGCCTGCCCCCGCCCGCGCGGGTGTCGGGCCGGCCCGGCGCCGGCCGCGTCCGGCCCTAGGGCTGGACGGTGGTCAGATAGGTGAACTTGCCGCCGCGCACCACCTTGATGACGGCGCTCTTGGTGGCGTCGCGGTTCTGGTCGAAGGTGATGAGGCCGGCCGCCCCGGGGAAGGCCTGGGTGGTGGCCAGGGTGTCGCGGAGCTTGGCCCCGTCGAGGGTGCCGGCCTTCTCGATGGCGGCGCGCACCACCAGGTACCCGTCGAAGCCCAGGGCGCTCACCGCCGCCGGCTCCTTGGCGTACTTCTTCCGGTAGGCGTCCAGGAAGACCTTGCTGGTCTCGGTGATGGGCACCTCGGTGGCGAAGAAGGTGGAGAAGACCGCCCCCTCCACCGCCGCCTTGCCCACGTCCATGAACTCCGGGGTCTCCCAGGTGTCGCCGCCCAGGAAGGGGGCGGTGATGCCCAGCTCGCGGGCCTGCTTGATGAGCAGGGCGCTCTCCGTGTAGTTGCCCGGCGCGAAGATCACGTCCGGGTTGAGCCCCTTCACGCTGGTGAGCTGGGCGGTGAAGTCCTGGTCGTTGGTGTTGTAGTTGAGCTCCGCCAGGATGGCGCCCTCGTCGCCGGTGAGCTTCTTGAAGCTGTCGGCGAAGAACTTGGCCAGGCCCACCGAGTAGTCGTTGGAGACCTCGCGGATGATGACCGCCTTCTTCGCCTTGACCTCCTTGGCGGCGTAGTTGGCCATCACCGTGCCCTGGAAGGGGTCGATGAAGCAGACGCGGAAGTAGTAGTCGTTGCCCTTGGTGACCAGCGGGTTGGTCGCCGAGAGCGCCACCGCCGGGACCTTCTTGTCCTTGACGATGGGCCCGGCCGACATGGAGAGCGAGGAGCCCCAGGAGCCGAGGACCGCGGCCACCTTCTCCTTGTCGACGAGGCGCTGGGCCGCGTTGGCGGCCTCCACCTTGTCAGACTTGTTGTCGGCCAGCACCAGCTCGATCTTCATCTCGACCCCGCCCACCTTGACGGTCGGGTAGAGCTCGTTGGCGAGCTTGATGCCCTCCACCTCCATGGCGCCGCCGGCGGCGTTGGCGCCGGTCATGGGCTCGAAGACCCCGAGCCGGACGGTGGTGGGCTTGGACTGCGTGCAGCCGAGCGCGGCGAGCGCGACGGCGGACAGCGCGACGGCGAGCCTCTTCATGTGCAGCCTCCGTTCCTGGAAGGACGCGTCGGGCGGGCGGGCCCTCCTGGCCCGGCGGAGCCGCCTCGAACGGGCGCGGAGACTCCCACGCGCGGTGTCGGGGCCGCAAGCGGGCCGGCGCGCCTTTCCGGGAGGCGCGGCGCTGCGTCGCTGGGCCCATGCAGGGGCCCGGCGCACACGGGGCAGATCGTCGCGGGGCGCGGCGTCCGGGCCGCCCTTGCCCGCCGGGGGCCGGCGTGCGAGGGTGCGCCGCCGCGCCGCCCCCGTGATCCGCTCCCGCGGCGCCACAAGGAGCCGCACCATGAAGAAGCTCGTGCTGGCCGCGCTCTGCCTCGCGGCCCTCGCCTCCTCCACCGCCCGCGCCGCCGATCGCTCGCTGGAGGCGGTCAAGGCCAAGGGGACCCTGGTCCTCGGCCTCGACGACGCCTTCCCGCCCATGGGCTTCCGCAACGACGACAACCAGATCGTCGGCTACGACGTCGACCTGGCCCGCGAGGTGGCGAAGCGCCTCGGCGTGAAGCTCCAGCCCCAGGCCATCGACTGGAACGCCAAGGAGCAGGAGCTCAACACCGGGAAGATCGACTGCATCTGGAACGGCTTCACCATCACCGAGGAGCGCGCCAAGGCCATGCTCTTCTCGAAGCCCTACCTGCGCAACGCCCAGGTGGTGGTGGTGAAGAAGGGCGCCCCCTACGCCTCCCTGGCCAGCCTCAAGGGCAAGAAGGTCGGCCTGCAGGCCGGCTCCTCGGCCGCCGACGCCCTGACCGCCGCCAAGGACTTCAAGGCCTCGCTGAAGGAGGTCGTCGAGTTCAAGGACAACCTCACCGCCCTGATGGACCTCGAGGCCCGCGGCGTGGACGCGGTGGTGATGGACCTGATCGTGGCCAACGACAACATCAAGCGCTCCGGCAAGCCCTACGTGGTGCTCGGCGAGACGCTGGCCCCCGAGGTCTTCGGGGTGGGCTTCCGCAAGGGCGACGCGGCGCTGCGCGACGCGGTGCAGGGCGCCCTGGAGGCCATGGCCAAGGACGGCACGCTGGCCCGCCTGACCACCCAGTGGTTCGGGTCGGACATCTCGGTGGTCGGCAAGTAGGCGGCGGGGAGCGCCGGGCATGCCGAAGCTCCTGGGGCCGCTGCTGGAGGGGACGCTGGTCTCCCTCGAGGTGTTCGCCCTCACCCTGCTCTTCGCGCTGCCGCTGGCGCTCCCCATCGCGCTGGGCCGGATGTCGGCCAGCCGCTGGGTGCGCGGCCCCATCCACCTCTACATCCTGGTGATGCGGGGGACGCCGCTCATCCTCCAGCTGCTCTTCGTCTACTTCGCCCCCTACTACCTCTTCGAGGCCTCCTGGGACCGCTTCACCGCGGTCATCGTGGCCTTCACCATCAACTACGCCGCCTACTTCGCCGAGATCTACCGCGGCGGGATCCAGGCCATCCCCCGCGGGCAGCACGAGGCGGCCAAGGTGCTCGGCTTCTCCCGCGCCGACACCTTCCTGCGCGTCGTCCTGCCCCAGGTGGTGAAGCGCATCCTGCCGGCCACCGCCAACGAGGTCATCACGCTGGTGAAGGACACCGCGCTGGCCCAGACCATCGGCGTGGCCGAGCTCTTCCGCGTGGCGCAGAACGCCTCGGCGCGCCAGTTCTCCACCACGCCCATCTTCGTGGCCGGCGCCTTCTACTTCGTCATGAACTGGGTGGTCTCCGAGCTCTTCCTCCGCGCGGAGAAGCGGCTCGAGTACTACCACTGAGGCCGGGCGCCATGGACGTCCTCACCGTCTCCCACCTCTCCAAGTCCTTCGGCGGCCACGCGGTGCTGGCCGACGTCTCCCTCTCCGTCCACCGGGGGGAGGTGCTGGCGGTCATCGGGCCGTCCGGCTCGGGGAAGTCCACGCTGCTCCGGCTCATCACCCACCTGGAGGAGACCGGCACCGGCTCCATCGCGGTGGGCGGCACGCCCATGCTGGCCGACGGGCGCTACGCCGACCCGGCCACGGTGCGCGCCGCCCTCCTGAAGCTCGGCCTGGTCTTCCAGGACTTCAACCTCTTCCCGCACTTCTCGGTGCTGCGGAACGTCACCGAGGCGCAGGAGCGGGTGCTGGGGCGCGGCCGCGCCGAGGCCCGCGACCGGGCCATGGCCCTGCTCGAGAAGATGGGGCTGGCCGGCAAGGCGGCCGCCTACCCCTGCGAGCTCTCCGGCGGCCAGAAGCAGCGCGTCTCCATCGCCCGCGCCCTGGCCCTCGACCCCGAGGTGCTGCTCTTCGACGAGCCGACCAGCGCCCTCGACCCGGAGCTGACCGGGGAGATCCTCAAGGTCATCCGCGCCCTGGCGGCCGAGAAGATGACCATGGTGGTGGTGACCCACGAGATGGGGTTCGCCCGCGAGGTGGCCGACCGGGCGCTCTTCCTGGACGGCGGCGTGGTGGTGGAGGAGGGGCCGGCGCGGGAGCTGATCGACAGCCCGAGGACCGAGCGGGCCCGGGCCTTCCTGCGGCGGTTCAGCGAGACCTAATCGAAGTCCTTCCGCGCCTTCCGCAGCGCCGCCTGGTGCTTCTTCTCCCCCAGGCGCCGCTCCTTCGAGCCGCGGGTGGGCTTCGTCGCCCGGCGCACCTTGGGCTCGACGCCCATCTCGGCCAGCCGCTCGCGCAGGCGGGCCAGCGCCTCGCCGCGGTTCTGGGCCTGGCTGCGCCGCTCGGTGGCGGTGACGGTCACGCCGGTGGGGCCGTGGGTGAGCCGCACGCCGCTCTCGGTCTTGTTGCGGTGCTGGCCGCCGGGGCCGCTGGCGATGAAGAACTCCTCGACGCACTCGGCCAGCAGGGCGGCCTCGGGGAGGCGGACGGCGCGGCGGCAGGCGGCGCGCAGCGCGGCGGGTACGGCGCTCATGGGACCTCCCGCTGGTGGGGCTGGTCGGAGACGATGCGCCCGTCCACCAGCCGGACGATGCGATCGCAGCGGGCGGCCAGGCGCGGGTCGTGGGTGACGATGAGGAAGGTGATGCCGGCCTTCACGTTGAACTCCCGGAGCAGGGCGAAGATCTCGTCGGCGCTGTGGGTGTCCAGGTTGCCGGTGGGCTCGTCGGCCAGCACCACCCGCGGCGCCATGGCCAGCGCCCGGGCGATGGCCACCCGCTGCTGCTGGCCGCCGGAGAGGAGCGTCACCTTGCGGTGCAGGAAGGCGCCGAGGCCGACCTGCCCGAGGAGGTGGCCGGCGCACTCCGCCATGTCCGGGGCCGGCCGACCGCGCGCCGCCATCATGGGGATCATGACGTTCTCGATGGCGGTGAACTCGGGGAGCAGGTGGTGGAACTGGAAGACGAAGCCCACCTTGCGGCCGCGGAAGCGGGTCAGGCCGTCGTCGTCGAGCTGCCCGGTGTCCTCGCCGGCCAGCACCACCCGCCCCTCGGTGGGGCGATCGAGCAGGCCGATGAGGTTGAGGAGCGTCGACTTGCCCGAGCCGGAGGGGCCGATGAGGGCGGTGAACTCGCCGGCCTGCACGGTGAGGTCGAGGCCGTGGAGCACGCGGGTGCGCACGGCCTCGCCGTAGTCCTTCACCACCCCCTCGAGGCGCAGCACCGGCTCAGCCATTGCGGATCACCGTGGCCGGGTCGAGGCGGGCGGCGTGCCGCGCCGGCAGCCAGGCCGAGAGCAGGCCGGTCACCAGCGCCACCGCCGCGGCGGTGAGGAAGAGGCGCGGCGTGAGCAGCACCGGGAAGAGCGAGTCGCCGTAGGGGTTCTTGACGGCCCGCTGGAAGAAGGAGGCCAGGCCCCAGCCGATGAGGGCCCCCAGCCCCGAGCCCACCAGGCCGACGATGGCCCCCTCCAGCAGGAAGATGCGCATCACCGCGCCGGTGGAGGTGCCGGTGGCCTTGAGGATGCCGATGGCCCGGCTCTTCTGGATGACCGAGACGCCCAGCACCGAGGCGATGCCCAGCGCCACCGCGATGACCACGAAGACCTGGATCATCGTGGAGGAGGAGCTCTGCGCCTGCAGGCCGGAGAGCAGCGTCTGGTTCAGCTTCATCCAGCTGTCGGCGGTCAGGCCGGTGAGCGCCCCCAGCTCCTGGGCCAGCGCCTCGGCCTGGAAGGCCTCCCGCGCCTTGACCTCCACGGTGGTGATGCCGCCGGCCAGGTCGAGGAGGGTCTGCGCCTGGCGCAGCGAGACCATCACCCAGCGCTGGTTGACGTCCTTGTTGCCCACGTCGAAGGTGCCGGCCACGGTGAAGACGTCCTCGCGCCCCTGCGGCGTGACCAGCCGGATCTTGTCGCCCGGCGCCACCCCCAGCTCGCGGGCCAGCACCACGCCCAGCACCGCCTCGGTCCCGTCCACCCGCAGCGCCCCGGCGGTCATCTTGGTGGAGAGGGTCACCACCCGGTCGAAGCTCTCCGGCTCGATGCCGCGCAGCGCCACCGACTTGACCAGCTCGCCGCGGCTGGCGAAGGCCGAGCCGGCCGCGGTGGGGGTGGCCGCCACCACGCCGTCGCGGGCCCGCACCGCCGCCAGCGCTTGCTGCCACTGCTCGATGGAGCGCTCGCGCTCCGGCGCCTTCTCGACCCGCGCCACCACCGCCTCGCCGCCCGGGGGCGCCAGCACCCGCGGCTCGCGCTCGGGGCGCTTCAGCATGACGTGGGCCTGCGAGTTGAGCGTCAGGTCGATGAGGGTGGCCTGCAGGCCGCCGATGAGGGCCGAGAGGAAGAGGATGACGGCCACGCCCACGGTGGTGCCGGCCAGGATGAGGGCGGTCTGGGCCCGGCCCTCGCGGAGGAACCGCAGGGCCACGAACAGCTCAAAGGGCACGGGCCGGGCCTCCCGCCGCCGCCGGGGACGGCACCGGCCGCGCCCGCACCCGGTCGCCCGGCGCCACGAAGGGGCCGCCCGGCGCGACCACGGCGTCGCCGGCCGAGAGCCCCTCCAGGATCTCCACCAGCCCGTCGCCGCGCAGGCCGAGCTTGACGGCCCGCCGCTCGGCCGCGCCGCCGAGGATGGCCAGCACCCAGGGGGCGCCGGTGGGATCGCGCACCACCTCGGCCGGCAGCACCAGCGCGCTGGCCTTGCGCCCCACGTCCACGTTGACCGAGACCGTCATGTCGGCCCGCAGGAAGGGGGGCGGCGCCGGCACGTCGAGCCGCACCTCCACCGTGCCGCGCGACGGATCCACCGCCGGCGCGATGGTGGCCACGGCGGCGTCGAAGGGGCGCTCGGGGAAGGCGTCGGCGCTGGCGCGGGCCGGCTGGCCGGGGGCCAGCAGCGCCAGGTTCTTCTCGTCCACCTGGGCGGTGAGCTGGGTGGCGCCGTCGAGGGTCACCGCCAGCACCGGCTTCCCGGCCGCCACCACGTCGCCCGGCTCCACGTCGCGGGCCACCACCAGCCCGGCGGCCGGGGCCAGGATGGCCGTCTCGGCGAGCCGCTGCGCCGCCGCCGCCCGCGCCGCCGAGGCCTGGGCCAGCGCCGCCGCCGCCAGCCGCTCGTCGGGGCCGCCGGTGGCCGAGGCCGCCTGGGCCGCCGCCGCGTCGCGCTGGCTGCGGGCGATCTGGAGGGTCCGCTCGGCGTCGTCGGCCGCCTGGCGCGAGGTGGAGCCGGCCTCGCCGAGCATGCGCGCGCGCGCCGCGTCCTGCTCCGCCTGGGCCACCTTCACCTCGGCCTGGCGCAGCGCCTCGGCCGCCTGCCGCCCCGCCACGCCGCGCACCTGCTCCAGGCGCGCCGCCGCCTCGGCCACCCGCCCCTCGGCCTGGCGCAGCGCGGCCGCCGCCTCGGCGTCGTCGAGGAGAACCAGCCGCTGACCCGCCGCCACGCGGTCCCCCTCGCGCACCAGCACCGCCCTGACCCGCCCCAGCACCAGGCTGGCCAGCGCCGCGCGGGCCGGCGGGCGGACGCGGCCGGTGGCCACCACCCGCTGGACGATGGGGCGCGACTCCACCAGCCAGGCCGCCACCTCGCGGCCGCGGGCCATGCGCACGGCCACCAGCAGCGCCAGCGCGGCGACGGCCAGGGTCCCGAGGCGGCGGGGCCAGGTTCCCCAGAGGAGGCGGGCGAGGGCGGAGGCGGTGGCAGGCGGGGTCGGCGCGGGCGCGGGCATGAAGGGCCCCAGTGTAGCGCCCCCTCCCGCCGCGGTCCGGGTTCTTCGGCGGCGCGCGTGGCCGGCGAGCAAAGGGCCGGGTAGCATCGCGCCGTGTCGCGAACGGGTATCAGCGTCCAGGACCACGCCCGCTGGGTCTTCAACCGGCTGGCGCGGGACTACGCGCGGCGTCCGGGCTACCCCGAGGCGCTGGTGGAGCGCCTGGTGGCGCTGGCGGGCGGGCCGGGGGCCGAGGTGGTGGACCTGGGCGCGGGCACGGGGCTCTTGTCGATCCCGCTGGCGCGGGCGGGGCTGCGGGTCCAGGCGGTGGAGCCGGCGCGGGCCATGCTGGAGGAGCTGGAGGCGGCGGTGAGCTGCGGGGACTCGACCCCGACCTCGACCTCGACCTCGACCTCGACCCCGACCTCGACCCCGACCTCGACCTCGATCTCCCCCGCCCCCTCACCCCTGCCCTCTCCCCCTGCGGGGGAGAGGGGATGGTGCACCCCCATCCACGCCACGGGCGAGTCCACCGGCCTCCCCTCCTCCGCCTTCGACCTCGTCGTCGCCGCCGACGCCCTCCACTGGATGGACGCCGCCCGCGCCGGCACGGAGGCCGCCCGCCTCCTCCGCCCCGGCGGCGCCGTGGCCGTCGTGGTCCCCCGCCTCGCCTCCACCCCCTTCCTCGACGCCCTCTCCGCCCGCCTCGCCGCCGCCAACCCCAGGGCGCGCTCCGGCCTCCCGCCGGTGGACCTGTTCCTCTCCCACGCCGGCGCCGCGCCGCTCCCGCCGGAACGGTTCACCCACGAGGTCACCCTCTCCGAGGCCGACCTCGACGCCGTGCTCCGCTCCCTCTCGCTGGTCGGCCCGGCGCTCGGGCCGGCCGGGCTCGAGGCGGTGCTCGCCGACGCGCGCGACCTGGCGGCCCGCCACGGCGGCGCCGGCTGGCGCCGCGAGATCACGCTCTTCGCGGGCCGGCGGCGCTGACGGTCACCCGCCCAGCCGCGGGTGCTCCGCCCGCCACCCGGCGATGCCCTGGAGCCGGGCTTCCAGCTCCCGCGCCACGTGGCGGCGGACCGCCTTGTCGAGGCCGGGGTCGCTGAGGGCGTGGCAGGACCAGGTCTCGGCCGGCTCGAAGCCGCGCGAGAGCTTGTGCTCGCCGCCGGCGCCACCCTCGAAGCGCTGCACGCCGCGGGCGATGCACTCGGCGATGGAGTGGTAGAGGGCCACGTTGAAGTGGAGGAAGGGGTGCTCCTCCACGTTGCCCCAGTAGCGGCCGTAGAGCACCGCCGGCGAGGCCAGGTTGAAGGCCATGCCGACCAGCCTCCCCTCGCGCCGGGCCTCCACCACCTCCACGGCGTCCGGCATCCCGGCCAGCACCCGCTCGTAGAAGCCGCGGTTCACCCAGCGCATGCCCCAGGCCATCTGGTCGGTGGAGGCGCGGTGGAGGTTGAACACCTCGCGGGCCCAGCCGGCCGGATCGCGGGCCAGCTCGTCGCCGCGCACGGTGCGGATGGCGATGCCCTGCTCGCCGGGCGCGCGCAGCTCGCGCCGCAGGGCGTTGCGCCGCTTGGAGGGGAAGCGGGCCAGGAAGTCGTCGAGCCCGCGGTAGCCCTCGTTGCGCCAGTGGTACTGGAAGTCCACGCGCCGGCAGAGGCCGGCCGCCTCCAGCTCCAGCGCCTCGGCGGCGGAGGGGAAGAGCACGTGGAGGCCGCCCGCCTCCTCCTCGGCCACCACCGCCCGCGCCGCCTCCACCAGCGCCGCCACCGCGGCGGCGCGGTCCTCGCCCGGGGCCACCAGGAAGCGGCGGCCGGTGGCCGGCGTGGCCGGCACGCAGATCACCAGCTTCGGGTAGTAGGGGACGCCGGCCCGCTGCGCCGCACCGGCCCACTCCCAGTCCCGCGAGAAGTCGCCCTCCGAGCCGTCCTTGAGCCAGGCCGGCGCCGCCGCCACCAGCCGGCCGCCGCGCCACAGGGTCAGGTGGCGCGCCTTCCAGCCGGCGCGGGGCCCGGCCGACCCGGAGCCCTCCAGCGCCGAGAGGAAGGCGTGGCGCACGAAGGGGCTGGCCTCCACCGGCTCGTGGGCGATGAGGGCGTCCCAGGCGGCGGCGTCCACCTCGTCGAGGGCGCCGAGCACGCGGATTCCGGTCGGAAGGGTGGCGGGGCGGGGCGGCACCGGGGTGGAGTCATAGCGCCGCGACCGCCCCCGGCGCCACGCGGCGCGTCAGCCCGCGTGCCACTCGCCCCGGCGCCCACCCGGGCGGCGCCCCCGAGAAGGGCGGCCCCCGCCCGCGGGGCGCCGTTACATCGGACGCCGCATGCGCCTCGCCACGCTGCGCGACGGCACCCGGGACGGGCGGCTGGCGGTGGTCCGCCGCGACGGGCAGGCCGTGGCCGAGGCCGGCGCGGCGGCGCCCACGCTCCAGGCCGCCCTGGACCGCTGGGACGAGGTGGCACCGCGCCTGGCCCTCCTCGCCGCCGACCTCGACGCCGGGCGGCTCCCGGCCCACGAGGTCAGCCCCTTCGACCCCCGGGCCGTCCACGCCCCGCTGCCGCGGGCCTACGAGTGGATCGACGGCTCGGCCTACCTCACCCACGTCCGGCTGGTGCGGCGGGCCCGCGGCGCCGAGCCGCCGCCCACGCTCACCACCGACCCGCTCCTCTACCAGGGCGGCTCCGGCGTGCTCCTCGGCCCCACCGACCCCATCCCCCTCGGCGATCCGGCCTGGGGGCTCGACTTCGAGGGGGAGGTGGCGGTGATCACCGGCGACGTGCCCCTCGGCACCCGCGCCGAGAGCGCGCTGCCCCGCGTCCGCCTCCTCTGCCTGGCCAACGACGTCTCGCTGCGCAACCTCATCCCGGCCGAGCTGGCCAAGGGGTTCGGCTTCTTCCAGTCGAAGCCGGCCACCGCCTTCTCGCCCTTCGCGGTGACGCCCGACGAGCTGGGGCCGGCCTGGCGCGACGGCCGGGTCCACCTGCGGCTCACCGTCCGGCTCAACGGCGCGGTGGTGGGCGACCTCGAGGCCGGGCCGGAGATGCACTTCTCCTTCGCCGACCTGCTGGCCCACGCGGCCCGCACCCGCGCCCTCACCGCCGGCACGCTCCTCGGCTCGGGCACGGTCTCCAACGAGGACCCGGCCCGCGGCGTCTCCTGCCTGGCGGAGCGGCGGGCCCGCGAGCTCATCGAGCTGGGCGCCCCGCGCACCCCGTTCCTGAAGGCCGGCGACCGGGTGGAGATCGCCATGGCCGGCCCGGACGGCCGCGACCTCTTCGGCGCCATCGACCAGGTGGTGACCGCGTGACCTACCGGCTCTACTCCTACTGGCGCTCCTCCTCCTCCTGGCGGGTGCGCATCGGCCTCGGGCTGAAGGGGCTCCCCTTCGAGCTCGCGCCGGTCAACCTGCTCACCGGCGAGCAGGACCGCCCGGAGCACCTGGCGCGCAACCCCATGCACCACGTGCCGGTGCTGGAGGTGGTGGAGGGCGGGCGGGTGGCGCTCCGGCTGGTGCAGTCGGTGGCCATCCTGGAGTGGCTGGAGGAGGTCCACTCCTTGCCGCCGCTCCTGCCGCGGGAGCCGGCCGCCCGGGCGCGGGTGCGGGCCCTCGTCGAGCACGTCAACTCCTCCATCCAGCCCTACCAGAACGCCGCCCCGCTCCGGTGGCTGCGGGCCCAGGCGCCCGGCCTCGACAAGGACTGGGTGCACACCTGGCTGCGCCGCGGCCTCGACGGCCTGGAGGCGGCGGTGGCCGACGGCGCCGGCCGCTTCTGCCACGGCGACACGCCCACGCTGGCCGACTGCTTCCTGGTGCCGCAGCTGGGCGGCGCGCGCCGCTTCGGGGTCGATCTGGCGCCCTGCCCCACCCTGCTGCGCGTCGAGGCGGCCTGCCAGGCCCTCCCCGCCTTCCAGTCGGCCCAGCCCGACCGGCAGCCGGACGCGCCGCCGCCCGGAGAGAGGACCCCATGAGCGCCATCAACCCCGGCCCCCTCGGCCTGCTCGGCCTGGAGGCGCTGCACTACTACGTCCACGACCTCGACCGGAGCCGCCGCTTCTACACCGAGCGGCTCGACTTCGCCGAGGTGGCCGCCTCCACGCCGGCGCTGGAGCGCGACGGCCGGCAGCGCTCGGCGCTCTTCCAGGCCGGGCAGGTGCGCATCCTCTGCTCGGCGCCGCTTCCCGGCCACGGCCCCGGGACCGCCGATCCGGGCCGGGCCGCCCGCTGGCTCGGCCGCCACCCCGACGGCGTCGGCTCGGTGGTCTTCGCGGTGGAGGACGCCGCCCGCGCCTTCGCCCTCCTCGAGTCCCGCGGCGCCACGCCCCTCGCCGACCCCGAGACCTGGTGCGAGGAGGCCGGCTCGCTCACCTCCTTCGCCATCGCCACGCCGTTCGGCGACACGACCTTCCGCTTCGTGGAGCGGCGCGGCTACCAGGGCACCTACCCCGGCCTGGCCACCCACGCGACGCCCCGGGGCGGCCGGAACCGCTTCGGCTTCGGCCACGTCGATCACCTCACCTCCAACTTCCGCACCATGAAGCCGGCGCTCCTCTGGATGGAGCACGTCCTGGGCCTGGAGGAGTTCTGGGAGGTGACCTTCCACACCCAGGACGCCACCGACCGGGCCGACGCCGCGCGGCGGGCCCGCGAGGCGGCCCACGGCTCGGGCCTCTCCTCGGTGGTGATGCGCGACGCCCGCGCCGGCGTGAAGTTCGCCAACAACGAGCCGCGCCGGCCGGCCTTCCGCCACTCGCAGATCAGCCTCTTCGTGGACGACCATCGAGGCGACGGCATCCAGCACGCCGCGCTGACGGTGGACGACATCCAGGCGGCGGTGCGCGGCCTGCGGGAGCGCGGCGTGGAGTTCATGCCGACGCCGGGCGCCTACTACGAGGCCCTGCCGGCGCGCCTGGCCGCCACCGGGGTGGGGCGGCTCGACGAGCCCATCGAGGCGCTGCGCGACCTCGGCATCCTGGTGGACGGCGCCGGCCCCGGCCGCTACCTGCTCCAGATCTTCCTGCGCGACTCGGCCGGCCTCTACCGCGAGCCGGAGGCCGGGCCGTTCTTCTTCGAGATCATCCAGCGCAAGGGCGACCAGGGCTTCGGCGCCGGCAACTTCCGCGCCCTCTTCGAGTCCATCGAGCGGGAGCAGGCGCGCGAGGGCCGGGCCTAGGCCCGGGAGGCGCCGTGCTCGATCGCCTGGCCGTGGGCGAGCTGCCGCCCAAGCACCACCTGGCCCTCCGCGACGCCGAGGGGCGGCTGCGCCACGAGGAGGCCTGGACGCGGGAGGGGTTCGAGGGGCCCTACACGCTCCTCTACCACCTGCACCGGCCCCACCCGACCAGCCCGGCCGAGACGGCCCACGGCTGGGCCGACCCGCGCGCCGCCGCCGCGGGCGGGCGCCGCCGCCTGGCCCGCCGCCACTACCGGACGCAGGACCTGGTCCCCGCCGCCGGCCCGCCCCTCGACGCCCGCACCCCGCTCCTCTGGAGCGAGGACCTCACCCTCGGCCTGGCCACGCCCTCCGCCGAGGACCCGGCCTACTTCCGCAACGGCGACGCCGACGAGCTCTTCTTCGTGCAGGAGGGGGGCGGCACGCTCGTCACGCCCCTCGGGGATCTCTCCTTCGGCGCCGACGACTACCTCCTCGTCCCGCGCGGCCTGCTCCACCGCTTCCGCCCCACCGCCGGCCCGCAGCGCTGGCTCTGGCTGGAGCTCGCCGGCCTCCACCTGCCGCGCCAGTGGCGCAACGAGGCCGGCCAGCTGCGGATGGACGCGCCCTACTGCCACCGCGACTTCCGGCGGCCGGCCTTCGCAGGCCCCCGCGACGAGGGGATCCGCGAGCTGGTGGTGAAGCGGGGCGGCGCCTTCCACGGGTTCCGGCTGCCCGAGTCGCCCCTCGACGTGGTCGGCTGGGACGGCGCGGTCTACCCGGTGGTCTTCCCCATCCTGGCCTTCCAGCCGCGCGCCGGCCTGGTCCACCTGCCGCCCAGCTGGCACGGCACCTTCGCGGCGAAGGGGGCGCTGGTCTGCTCCTTCGTGCCGCGGGTCACCGACTTCCACCCCGACGCCATCCCCTGCCCCTACCCCCACGCCTCGGTGGACGTGGACGAGGTGCTCTTCTACGTGCGCGGCCAGTTCACCAGCCGCCGCGGCGTGGGGCCCGGCTCCATCAGCCACCACCCGGCCGGCGTCCTCCACGGCCCGCACCCGGGCGCCTACGAGGGCTCCATCGGCTCGCGGCGCACCGACGAGCTGGCGGTGATGCTCGACGTGGCGCGGCCGCTCGCCCCCACTGCGGCCGCCGGCGCGGTGGAGGACCCGGGGTACGACGAGTCCTTCTCCGGGTGAGGCCCGATGGACGCGCCCCCTCACCCTGACCCTCTCCCCCGGTGGGGAGAGGGACGGGGTGAGGGGCCGGTGGAGGCGCCCTACGGCAGCGACGGCTGCACGTCCCCGGCGAGCGGCATGAGCCCGCCGCCGGCCTCGGCGCCGGGCGCCAGGAAGGCGTTGAAGCCGTTGTTGGTGGCGAAGGGGAGCTGGATCAGGGCCCAGTCGTTGGCGTCCTTGAGGGCCGTGAGCGACACCGTGAAGTCGAGGTCGAGGCCGATGGTCCCGAGGGTGCCGTCCTGGTTCCAGTCGATGGGGGCGGCGCCCGGCCGGCCCAGGCCGAGGGACTCCTGCAGCGCCCCCTCGACGAGGTCGACCGAGGTGCCGTCGGAGTAGTCGGCGCGCAGCAGCGCCGGATCGTCGCACAGACCGTCGCGGATCTGGCACGGGTCGCCGGAGAGCTGGAGGTGGCGCTGGCGCCAGCGCTGGTCGGCGTCGGGCCAGGCCGGATCGGGCAGGCCCGCCTCGCCGTAGAGGTAGCTCATCACCGAGAGGTAGTTGGGCTTGTCCGGGTTGTCGTCGGTGCCGCCGTGGCGCAGGCCGAGGTTGTGGCCGAACTCGTGGGCCAGGATGAGCCGCTGGCGGTTGACCAGGTAGTTCCGCTCCACCGCGGTGGCGGTGGAGAACCCGAAGTTGGCCATGGTCATGAGCAGGTCGTTGCCGTTCACCTCGCCGCGACCGAAGGCCAGGCTGGTGGTGCCGGCCCGGTCGCTCAGGGCGAAGAGCAGGTAGTGGAAGATGTTCTGCCTGGCGAGGTCGAGGTGCTGCGCCTTCACGTCGTAGAAGGAGGTGCAGCCGGCCCCCGGCGGATCCATGGTGACGCAGGCGATGGGGGCGAGGAGCGCGTCGGTCTGGCCGAGGACGAAGGGCTGGCCGGCCTCGCCGGCGAAGAGGCTCCCGGCGTCGAGGTGGAGCACGATGCCGTGGGGCGGGTACATGGCGATCCAGCGCTGCAGCGCCTCCAGCTGCGGCGTGGCGCCGGGGTCGGCGCTGTTCATCCGGTCGATCTCCACGAAGACGTCCTTCGCGCCGGGGCGCGCCCCCATGGCGTAGAGATCCAGGCCGGCGTAGGTGCCGCCCGGCACCTCGGCGGTGTCCGGGATGCCGTCGGCGTCGGCGGCGCCGGCCGGCACGTCGTTGGGGCCGCCGGCGGTGGGGAAGCCGCGGAGCCCCCAGTCGGCGGCGGCGTCGGTGTCGCGCCGGTCGAGGGCGCGGGCCAGGGTGGAGCGGTAGGAGGTCGGGCCGTAGGGGAGCGCCGCCAGCGAGCCGGTCCAGGCGCCGGTGGTGGGCGCGGTGAGGTTGCCGCCGAAGCGGACGAAGTCCACCGTGGCGCCGGCCCGCACCAGCTCCACGAAGCCGGCGCCGCCCCACCAGGGCACCTGGCCGGCGGCGTTCCCCACCAGCGCCACCCGCGGTCCGCCGCGGGCGCTGCCGGTGTTGCCGAGGAGCACCGCGTAGGTGCCAGGGGCGATGGAGAGGGCCGGGAGGGGGAAGGTGACGACCGCCGAGAGCCCGGTGACGGTGCTCACCGCCGAGCTGCGGAGGGTGAACTGCGAGAGGTCGAGCGCCGCGCCGGTGGTGTTGTAGACCTCGATCCAGGCCGGCCGGTCGGCGTAGTAGGCGTTCCCGATTTCGGTGATGAGCAGCGGCGCCACCGGCGCCAGGAAGGCGGCCGTCCCGCCGCCCACCACCAGCGCGGCGGAGGTGGCCGAGAGGGACTTCGTGCCGGCCACGGTGGACCGGAGCGTCACGGTGGCGGTGCCGTCGGCGCCGGTGGTGGCGGTGGCCGAGGGGGCCAGGGTGTTGCCGCTCCCGCTGGCGGCGAAGGTGACCTGGACGCCGGCCACCGGGTTGCCCTGCGCGTCCTTCAGCGTGACGGTCAGGTCGATGCCGTCCACGCCGTCGGCGGTGGCGCTGGTCTTCGAGGCCACCAGCGTGGAGCTCGCCGCGTCGGGGGCGCCGGCCACGAAGAGCACCGCCGGCGCGGCGAGGGCGAGGCCGCCGGCCCCGGTGGCGGTGAGGGACTTCGACCCGATCACGGTGGAGGTGAGGACCGAGGTGGCCACGCCGGCGGCGCCGGTGGTGGCGGCGAGAGGGAGGAGCGTGGTGCCGCTCCCGCCGGCGGCGAAGGTGAGGGCCACCCCCGGCACCGGGTTGCCGTTGGCGTCCTTGACCGTGGCCGTGAGCGTCACCGCGTCGACGCCGTCGGCGGTGGCGCTGGCCTTCGAGGCCACCAGCGTGGAGGCGGCGGCGGAGGGCGCGCCGGCCACGAAGGTCACCGGGGTGGCGGCGTCCAGGGTGAGCGCCCCGGCGCTGGCCGAGACCAGGCGGGCGCCGGCCAGCGTGGTGCGGAGCGTGGCGGCGGCGGTGCCGGCGGCGGAGGTGGTGGCCACCAGCGGGTCGAGGACGTTGGCGGTGCCGCTGGCGGCGAAGGTGACGGCCACGCCCGGCACCGGGTTGCCGCTGGCGTCCTTGAGCGTGGCCGTGAGCGTGACGGCGTCGAGGCCGTCGGCGGTGGCGGTGGCCTTGGAGACGGCCAGGGAGGAGGTGGCGGCGGCGGCCCCGCCGGCCGTGAAGGCGACCGCGGGCCCGGTGAGCGTGAGGCCGCCCACCGCCGCGCCGGTCGCCTTGGCCTCGGCCCGGGTGGAGGTGAGGACGGTGGTGGCGGTGCCGGCCGCGCCGGTGGCGGCGCTGGCGGGCGAGAGGGCGTTGCCGGTCCCGCCGGCCGTGAAGGTCACGGTCGCGCCGGCCACCGGGTTGCCCTGGGCGTCCTTCACCGTGGCGGTGAGCGTCACCGCGTCGAGGCCGTCGGCGGTGGCGGAGGCCCGGGAGGCGGTGAGCGAGGAGGTGGCCGCGGCGGGGGCCCCGGCCGCGAAGGTGACGGTCGGGCCGGCGAGCGCCACGCCGCCGGCGGTGGCCGAGACGGCCTTCGGCTCCGCCCGGGTGGAGGTGAGCTGCGCGGTGGCCACGCCGGCGGCGTCGGTGACGGCCGAGGCCGGGGCGACGGCGTTGCCGCTGCCGGTGGCGGCGAAGGTCACCGGGGCGCCCGGCACCGGGTTGCCGCTGGCGTCCTTCACGGTGGCGGTGAGCACCACCGCGTCGGCGCCGTCGGCGGTGGCGCTGGCCTTCGAGGCCGCCAGCGTGGAGGTGGCGGCGCTGACCGGGGCGGCCAGGAAGGTGACGGTGGGCCCGGTGAGCGTGAGGCCGGCGGCGGTGGCGGTGAGCGCCTTGGCCTCGGCCCTGGTGGAGCGGAGGGCCGCCGTGAGGGTGCCGTCGGCGGCGGTGACGCCGCTGGCCGGGGAGAGGGCGTTGCCGGTGCCGCTCGCCGCGAAGGCCACCGCCGCGCCGGCCACCGGGTTGCCGAAGGCGTCGAGGACCGTGGCGGTCAGCACCACCCCGTCGAGGCCGTCGGCCGTGGCGGTGGTCTTCGAGGCCGCCAGCGTGGAGGTGGTGAGGGCGGCGGGGCCGGCCACGAAGGTCACCGTGGACCCGGAGAGCGCCACGCCCGCCGCGGTCGCGGAGACCGCCTTCTGGCCGGCGGTGGTGGCGGTGAGGGCCGAGGTGGCCACGCCGTCGGCGCCGCTGGCGGCGCTGGCCGGCGCCAGGGCGGTGCCGCCCCCGGTGGCGAGGAAGGCCACCGGGACGCCGCCCAATGGCCCCCCGGCCCCGTCGCGAGCCGTCACCGTGACGGTGATGGCGGCGCGGCCGTCGGCCACCGCCGAGGGGGCCGAGACCGCCACGCTGGAGCGGCCGGCGTCGACGCCGGCGGGCTGGCCGTCGGCGCCGCCGCCCGAGCCGCAGGCCGCGAGTATGGCGAGGAGGGCCGCGGCCAGGAGGCCGGACCGGGAACCGGTGGGGATGGGCATCCGGGGTCGGTAGCAGACCCGCCCCGGCGGGGGCAATGCCCCCCTCCCCTCCTCCGGCGCTACCAGACCTGCCAGGCCAGGCCGACGTTGAAGGTCGGGCCGACGTCCTGCTCGCCTTTCAGGTCCTTGACCACCGGGAGCTGGGCGCGGGCGGTGATGGCCAGGCCGGCCGGCAGCGTGTACGAGACCGCCGGCGCGATGGCCATCACCAGGCCGCCGGTGCCCGCCACCGGCCCGGCGTCGTCGCGATCGACGCCGGCGTTTCGGCCGTCGAGGCCGACCGCCACCGCGATCCGCCCGGTGACGTCGTACTCGCCCGCCACGCTCCACAGGAGGGCGTTGCCGTACTTGTAGTGGTCGGCGTTCTCGGTGCGCAGGCGGCCGGTCACCGAGGCCACGGCCGCGAAGTCGCCCTGGCCGATGCGGTAGAGCAGGCCGGCGTAGGGCCCCCAGGAGCCGGTGCCGAGCTGGGCGTGCTCGTCGAGGGTGTCCTTGCGAGGTCCGGTGGGGAGGGAGGTGCCGAGGGAGAGGCCGAGCGACTGGGCCCGGCGGGCGCCGATGTCGGCGGAGGTGAAGGCGAACCAGCGGGCGCCCACGTCGAGATCGCCGAGGCCGGTCTCGTCGGAGAGCCGGTCGCCGGTGGCGAGGTTGGTCATCACCTTGGAGGTGATGGGCGCGCCCACCACCAGGTTGAGCGCGTCGAGCGGGCTGTAGACGACCGCCAGGCGCAGGGTCCGCTGCCGCAGCCGGTTGGTGTCGCCCGGGGCCTCGGCCGACTCGACCTGCAGCCACTCGCCGTCGAGGGACAGCCGCAGGGCGCCGGCCATGCCGGGCGCCTCGCTGGCGGCCAGCAGCGGGTCGCCGCAGGCGCAGACCGAGCAGGCCTCGGCGGCGCGGGGCAGGAGCAGCGCCGCGGCGAGGGCGACGGCCAGGAGGAGCCGGGGGGACGGGTGGACGGCGGGGCGGGCGGTGGACACGGGGGAGCCTCCGAGATGCGGCGTTCGGAGTCAGAGGTAGGCACTGCGCCACGGCGCCGCATCGCGGCGCCTTGACGCACCACCCGCGTGGAAGCCTGAAATGACGGACGAATCCCGGCACGGGGCGCGCCCGCGTGCCGGGATCGTGGGACCGAAACGGCGGCCTGACGCCCCGTCCGGGAAGCTACCGGCCGCCGGCGATCTCGGCCTGGCGGGCCGCCGAGAAGGGCAGGTGCAGGTTCTGGCCGCGCTTGTCGAGGAAGAGGCGCAGGCCGTCCTCGTAGTGCTTCCGGACGGAGGTGAAGAGCTCCTCGTAGACCGGCTGGAGGGCCGCCGGCGTCGGCTCGGTCAGCTCGAAGTCCTCGTGGCCGAAGAGGTTCACCACGTAGCGGCTCTCGATCTTCTTGAAGCGGACGTGGAGCGGGACGGCGTCGGTCGACTTGTCGGAGGCCGAGACGCGGAGGCGCAGGCCGAGGTGCCAGTAGGTGTCCTCGTCGAGGAACATGGCCTCCTGGACCTCCACCGGGCCGTCGCCCTGGCGCAGGCCGGCCACCGGCTCGAAGCTCACCAGGTCGCGGGGCCCCTGCATGAACTCGGTGAGGCCACGGGCGAAGGTGGCGGCGAAGAAGACGCAGTCGGAGCGGTAGTCGCTGAACCGCTTCCGCGCGTCCTCGAAGGCGTGGGACAGCTCTCCGTAACGGGTCTGGCTGGGGCTCACATTTCACCTCGACGACGTGATTGGTGGCGGCGGGAGACTACCATCCCGGGCGGGTCGCCGTATCATGTGGCATGCCCTTTTCGCCCTCCGCCTGGCCCGGGCGGCCCTGCTGGGCCGAGGTGGACCTGGACGCGCTGGCCGCCAACGTCCGCCTGCTCTGCGCCCGCGCCGCGCCGGCGCGCACCTACGCGGTGGTGAAGGCCAACGCCTACGGCCACGGCGCGGTCGCCTGCGGGCGGGCGGCGCTGGAGGCCGGCGCCCACGGCCTGGCGGTGGTCTGCCTCGACGAGGCGGAGGAGCTGCGCCGGGCGGGCCTGGCGGCCCCGATCCTGGTGGTGGGCGCCACGCCGCCCTCCGACGCGGCGCGGGCGGTGGCCCTGGGCGTCATGCCCACCGTGGCCAGCCTGGAGCTGGCCGAGGCCCTCTCCGCCGCCTCGGCCGGCCGCGCCGTCCCCATCCACCTGGAGGTGGAGACCGGCCTCAACCGCCACGGGCTCCCGCCGGAGGAGTGCGTGGCCCTCGCCGAGCGGGTGCGCGGCCTGCCGGGGATCGAGGTGCGCGGCCTCTTCACCCACTTCGCCGCCGCCGAGGAGGGCGACCAGCGCTTCACGCGGCGGCAGTTCGACGCCCTGAAGCGCACCTCCGAGCGCCTCCCCTGGATCCCGGAGCGCCACTGCTCGGCCTCCGCCTCGGTGCTCCTCGACCACGAGATGGCCCTCGACGCGGTGCGGGCCGGCCTCTCCCTCTACGGCTACCGCCCCGCCCCCTGGGTCGGCACCGACGCCGACCTCACCCCGGTGCTCTCGCTGCGGGCCCGCGTGGCGCGCGTCATGGAGGTGGAGCGCGGCGCCACCGTGGGCTACGGCCGCACCTGGGCCGCCGCCCGGCGCACCCGCATCGCCCTCGTCATGTGCGGCTACGCCGACGGCTACCGGCGCGGCCTGGGCAACCGGGCCCAGGTCCTGCTCCGCGGCCGGCGCGCCCCGGTGGTCGGCCGCGTGGCCATGGACATGTGCATGGTGGACGCCACCGCGGTGCCGGAGGTGGCGGTGGGCGACGTGGCCACGCTGCTGGGGCGCGACGGCGCCGAGGAGGTCTCGGCCGACGAGCTGGCCTCCCTCGGCGACACCATCTCCTGGGAGATCCTGGCCGGCCTCTCGGCCCGCGTGCCGCGGCTGTACCTGCGCGGCGGCCAGGTGACGGCGGTGAGCACGCTGAGCGACCGGGCGCCGGTCCCCGTCCCCTGAACGGCGGGTCCCGGGCCAGGGTGCCCCCGGGGCGGCGGATCGGGTATAAGGGCCCCTCATTTCCGGAGGTTCCAGGCCCCCGTGACCGCCGTCACCCGCATCGAGATCGCCACCCGCCCCGGCTTCGCCGACAGCCGCGGCCTCTCCGTCGCCCGCGCCATCCGCGAGCACCTCGGCCTCGCCGTGGGCGCCGTCCGCACCCGCGACGTCTTCCACGTCGAGCCGGGCCTCCCTGCGGCCGACGCCGCCCGCGTCGCCGCCGAGTTCGCCGGCCCGGTGGTCCGGCAGGGCGCGGTGGGGCGGATCGAGGACGGCCCCTTCGACGTGGCCGTCTCGGTCGCCTACAAGCCGGGCGTCACCGACCCGGTCGGCAAGTCGGCCCGCATCGCCATCGAGGACCTGCTGGGCCGCCCGCTGGGCGACCACGGCGCCGTCTACGCCTCGCGGGTGTATCTGTTGTCCGGCACCACCAGGGCCGACGCCGCCCGCATCGCCACCCGGCTCCTCGCCAACGAGGTGATCGAGCGCATCGGCGTGCAGACCTTCGCCGAGTGGCAGGCCGCGCCGCCGGATCTCACCGTGCCGCGGGTGGCCGAGCACGCCCCGCGACCGGCCCAGGCCGTGCCGCTCCTCGGCCTCGACGACGCCGCGCTGGCCCGCCTCTCCCGCGAGAAGCTGCTGGCCCTCACGGTGGCGGAGCTCCACGCCATCCGCGACTTCTTCGCCGGCGCCGCCGGCGGGGCGCGCCGCCGGGCCGCCGGCCTGGGCGCCGACCCCACCGACGTGGAGCTGGAGTGCCTGGCCCAGACCTGGTCGGAGCACTGCAAGCACAAGATCTTCAACGCCGAGATCACCTACCGGGAGGCCGGCCAGGCCCCCGAGGTGATCCGCTCGCTCTTCAAGCAGTACGTCCGCGGCACCACCACCGCGGTGGACCAGGCCATCCAGGCCCGCGAGGGGAAGAGCTGGCTGGTCTCGGTCTTCCACGACAACGCCGGCGTCATCGCCGCCACCGACGCCTACCACCTGGTCTACAAGGTGGAGACCCACAACAGCCCGTCGGCCCTCGACCCCTACGGCGGCGCCATCACCGGCATCGTGGGCGTCAACCGCGATCCCTTCGGCACCGGCCTGGGCGCTGATCTCCTCAGCAACGTCTGGGGCTACTGCTTCGCCCCGCCGGACCGCGAGGGGGAGCTGCCCCCCGGCCTGCTCCACCCGCGCCGCATCCGCGAGGGCGTCCACCACGGCGTCATCGACGGCGGCAACCAGTCGGGCGTGCCCTACGGCCGCGGCTGGGAGTTCTTCGACGAGCGCTTCCTGGGGAAGCCGCTGGTCTACTGCGGCACCGTCGGGCGCATGCCGGCGGCGAGCGCCGGCCGCCCCACCCACGTGAAGTCGGCCCGGCCCGGCGATCGCGTGGTGATGGTGGGCGGGCGCATCGGCAAGGACGGCATCCACGGCGCCACCTTCTCCTCGGCGGAGCTGACCGAGGAGAGCCCGGTGCAGGCCGTGCAGATCGGCGACCCCATCACGCAGAAGATGATGTTCGACTTCCTGCTGGAGGCCCGCGACCTGGGCCTCTACTCGGCCATCACCGACAACGGCGCCGGCGGCCTCTCCTCGTCGGTGGGCGAGATGGCCAACCAGCCGGGCGGCGCCTGGCTGGACCTGTCGAAGGCGCCGCTCAAGTACCAGGGGCTGGCGGCCTGGGAGATCCTGGTCTCCGAGGCGCAGGAGCGCATGACGCTGGCGGTGCCGCCGGAGAAGCTGGACGCGCTGCTGGCCCTGGCCCGCACCCGCGAGGTGGAGGCCACCGACCTCGGCGCCTTCACCGACGACGGGGTGCTGGAGGTGCGCCACGGCCGGCAGGTGGTGGCCCTGCTGCCCCTCGAGTTCCTCCACGACGGCGATCCCGGCCTCTCCATCGAGGCGACCTGGGCCCCGCCCGCGCCGGTGGCCGCCCCCGCGGCCCCCGCGCCGGCCGACGGCGCCGCCGGGGCGGCGCTGGCCGCGGCCTTCCTCTCCCGCGACAACCTGCGCTCCAGCGAGCAGCTGGCCCGCACCTACGACCACGAGGTGAAGGCGCTCACCGTGGTGAAGCCCTGGATCGGCGTGCACCGCGACGTGCCGGCCGACGCGGCGGTCTTCATGATCGCCCACGACGCCCTGCCCCACGGCTACGCGCTCGCCGAGGCGGTCTTCCCCACCTACTCGGACCACGACGCCCACGCCATGGCCCAGGCCGGCGTGGACCTGGCCGTCCGCCGGGTCATCGCCGCCGGCGCCCGCCACGACCGCGTGGCCGCCCTCGACAACTACTGCTGGCCGGATCCGCTGCCGGGCCCGTCCAACCCCGACGCGGCCCACAAGGCGGCCCAGCTGGTGCGGGCGTCGAAGGGGCTCGCCGAGATCTGCACCGCCTACGGGGTCCCCCTCATCTCGGGCAAGGACTCCATGAAGAACGACGCCGTGGTGGGCGGCAAGCGCATCTCCATCCCGCCCACCCTGCTGGCCAGCGCCATCGCGGTGGTGCCGGACGTGCGCCGCGCCGTGACGCTGGAGGCGGCGGTGGTGGGCGAGGTGCTGATCCTGGTGGGCGACACGCGCCAGGAACTGGGCGGCACCGAGTGGGCCGCCGCCCGCGGCTGGCCCCAGGGCGCCGGCCAGGTGCCGCGCTGCCGCCCGGCCGAGTTCTGGCCGCGCTACGAGGCGGTGGCCCGCGCCATCCGCGACGAGCTGGTGGTGGCGGCCCACGCCGTGGGGCGCGGCGGCCTGCTCCACTCGCTCTTCCTCATGGCCCGCGCCAGCGGCATGGGCCTCGGGGTCTCCCTCACCACCGCGCCGGTGGCCGAGGACGTGACCTGGGAGGGGCTGCTCGGGTCGGAGACGCCGGGCCGGATGCTGCTGGCCTGCCGCCCGGAGAAGATGGACAAGCTGCGCCGCCAGCTCCACGCGGTGCCGCACGCCGTGGTGGGGGCCTTCACCGCCTCGCCGCGGCTCAAGATCTCGCACTGGAGCGACACGCTGGTGGACGCCGCGGTGGACGACCTGGCGCGGGCCTGGAAGCGCGAGTTGCCGCGTGAGGGGGTGCAGCCGTGAGCGGGCCGGTGCGCGTGCTGATCCCGGTGGGGTTCGGCTTCAACTGCGAGGACGAGACGGCGGCCGCCTTCCGCATGGTGGGGGCCGAGGTGGACCTGGTCCACCTCACCGACCTCTTCGCCGGCCGCCACGGGCGGGCCCTGCCCGACTACCAGGTGCTGGCCTTCGTGGGCGGGTTCTCCTACGGCGACCACGTGGCCAGCGGCTTCGTGGCGGCCACCCGCGTGCGGGCCCACCTCCAGGCGCCGCTCTCGGCCTTCCTGGCCGACGGCGGCCGGGTGCTCGGCATCTGCAACGGCTTCCAGGTGCTGGTGCGCCTGGGCCTCCTGCCCGGCCCCGAGGCCGGCCCGGCCGACTTCGTGCCGCGCGCCGCCCTCACCAACAACGACCGGCTCGGCTACCGCGACGCCTGGGTCAGGCTCGGCGTGGACCGCAAGACCACCTGCGCCTGGACCCGCGGCCTCTCCACGCTGGAGGTGCCGGCGCGCCACGGCGAGGGGAAGTTCGTGGTGGAGTCGGAGGCGGCGCTGGATCGGCTGGAGCACCGCGGCCAGGTCGCCTTCCGCTACCTCGACCCGGCCGGCCAGCCCACCGAGGCCTGGCCCCACAACCCCAACGGCTCGGCCCGCGCCGTGGCCGGCGTGACCGACTCGACCGGGCGCATCCTCGGCCTCATGCCCCACCCCGACGCCTTCCTCTACCCCTGGCACCACCCCGACTACGCGCGCCGCAAGAAGGAGATCGAGGCGCAGGAGCCGGGCGGGCTGGCCATCTTCCGGGCGGGCGTGACGGGCCTCTAGGGCGCCGATGAACCGGACGGAACTGGCGGCCCAGATCCGCGTGGCGCTCGCGTCGCACGCCATGTGGAAGCACCACCTGGAGAACGCCATCGCCACGGGACGGACGCCGCGTGCGCCCGAAGAGGTGGAGCGGGAGGACCGCTGCGCCTTCGGGGCCTGGCTGCTGGGCCTCGAGGACCTGCGCTCGGCCCGGCAGTTCTTCGAGGTGCGCGAGCTCCACGCCCGCTTCCACGAGGAGGCGGCGCGGGTGCTGCGGCTCGCCGTGGAGGGCCAGCCGGAGGCGGCCGGGCGAGCCATGGCCGACCGGGGTGGGTTCGAGCGGGCCTCGCGGGACCTGAAGGCGGCGCTGGAGCGGTGGGCGGCGGAGGGGTAGCGGGGGCGAGGTCGGGGAGCACACCCCATCTCCCCTGGAGGGGGAGAGGGCTGGGGTGAGGGGGCGCGCCTCCGTCAGGGTTCCGGCCACCGCAGCACCTCGACCGCGGCGTCGCGGTACGGCAGCGCCCCGAGCGGCACCTCCTCGGCGAGGCCGTGGAAGGTGTGGATGACCAGGTCCCCCGCGTCGAGCCTTCCCACGGGCGTGTTGTCCCTGGACAGGACGGCGGTCTGGAAGCCGAAGTGGAGCACGTCCCCCTCGCGCACTGGGCCGAGGTCGGCGACGTCCCCGTCGGCCCCGACCAGCGCCGCCGCGGCACCGACCGGCGTGAGCCAGCGGCGCAGAACCCCGGGCGCCACGTAGCCCCAGGGCTCGCCGAGGCGGCGGCGGCCGGAGATCACCAGCGCCACGCAGTCGGCCCCCAGGCGCAGGTCGGCCTGGTGACCCAGGCCAGGGAGGCGGGCCGGGGCGAGGACGAAGGGGGCGCCGAGGAGCTCGGTGAGGCGCCCGACGTAGGTGTCGTCGCGGCGGACCACCAGCTCGAAGAGGTGGGGGACGAGGGCGTCGTCCTCCGGACCGCCGGTGGGGTGCGGCGTGGCCAGGGTCTCGCCCTGCCAGGTGAGCTGGAGCGCGAGCCGGCGCGAGCCGGGTGCCGCCAGCGCGACGGTGGCCGGCACGTCGGCTTCGAGGGCGCCCTGCAGGCCGGTGAGCTCGACGGCGTCGTACTGGATGGGCGCGTGGCACCCCGGCGCCGCGGGCGGCGGCGGGCAGGCGCGGGTGGTGTCGTAGTCGAGCGCCCTCGGGCGCGCGAGGGTCCAGCGGGCCGAGGCGGCCACCGCCGCGTCGAGGGCGCCACACGGCCGCCCGCCGAGGCGCAGGCCGGCGTGGGGGGCCAGGCAGCGGCCGTCGGGCCAGCGGAGGACGGCGAGGAGGCGGGCCGGCTCGCCCTGCCGCAGCGCCAGCGCCCCCCGGGCCAGGTCCCCCGTGCCGCGGTCGGCCGCGATGAGGAGCTGCGGGCCGGCCGCGAGGTGGAGCGCGAGGAGGAGCGAGGCGAGCATCGGCGGCTCAGCCGCAGTTGATGACCGGGCGGAACTCGGAGAGGCAGGTGTCGCGGTCCGGCCCCTCTTCGACCTCGAGGATCTGGAGGCGGACGCAGATGGATCTGGTCTTGCGGAGCGCCTCGTCCAGCTCGCCTGGAGCCTCGAGATCGACGAAGGCCTCACGGGCGCGGCGAGGTGGCCCGATGAACCTGAAGCCGCTCGCCGCCTCGCCGCAGGGGCCGAGGCGGTAGGACGTGACCCGGTTGTTGCGCTCGTAGGTAGCCTGGTCCCGGGCGAAGCCGGGGACCAGCACGAAGCCGTTCAGCGTACAGAACTCCGGCAGGTCCTTCGCCTCGGCCCGCACCTCGACCCAGGTCCCATCCTTCCCAGGTCGCTTCCCGGCGCACCAGGCCGTGCCCGCATCGCCGTCCACCAGGTTGGCCGCGTCGTAGCGGAACGCCCCCTGTGGTGGAAGCGTGCTGGAGGCGCTGGCCTCGAGGCGCGTCACCCAGCGGTCGCGCCGCAGGCGATCGCGGAACTCCCGCGCGCGGGTGCCGTCGACGACGACCTCCAGCGTCGAGAGCGCCTTCAGGTCGGGCTGTGCCAGGTGCCAGCGGAGCGCGGTGCCCTCGCGCACGCTCCCGGCCGGCGTGGCCCGCTCGACGTCGTCGGCCCAGGCGCTGAGTTCGACCTCGATGTCGACGGAATCGGGTGGCCCCTTCCAGCCGGCGGCCGGAGAGAGCCGGTAGCGGAGGGTGCGCTTGGAGAAGACGATGAAGGGGCTCTTGGAGTAGGCCCAGTCCTCGAAGCGGAGCGCGCCCGGGTAGTGGAGCGACAGCGCCACCGGCTCGCCCGGCGGGATCACCAGGTCGACGACGCACCAGCCCTCGAACCGCTCGACCTGCGAGCCCTCGTCCTGGGCCGGCTCCACGCCCTCGAGCGCGCAGGGGCGCCGCTCGCCGGCCAGCCGGATCTCCACCGAGGCCGGGTAGCGCGTGGCCGCCGCGCCCCTGGCCGCCTTTGCCGCGTCGATCCCGCTCCAGCCTCCGTCCGGTCGCTGCGCCGGGATCCAGTCGAGCGGCACGCCGTACTTCACCTTCACCGGCTTGCCGCTCTCGTTCCGGACCAGGTACTCCGCCGCGACCGTGTACCCGTCCCCCTGCGCGTCGAGGGCGATGCGGAGCCGCTCGGAGATCAGGCGAACCTCGCCGACCGTGGTCGGCGCCAGATCCCCGCGCCCGCTCGGCGTGTTCCAGGCGACCGGGCCGCCGTTGGCGAGGGCGGGCAGGGGCAGGAGGGCGGCGGCGAGGAGGAGTGCACGCATGGTGAGAGGGTAGCAGGGAGGGCCGTGCTCGGCCACGGATGGCGTTGTGCCTCGCACGCGTCGGACGGCTCACCCTCGCCCTCGCCCCCTCGCACGCCGCCTCGCCATGGCCAACGGCCCGAGCGCGGCGTGCGCCGCCAGGGTGTTGTGGACCTTGCAGGCGCAGCGCAGGTTCGCGTCCGTGGTCGCGCCGCCGAGGGCCAGGGGCACGATATGGTCGAGCTCCACCTGCCAGGTGGAGCCACAGACGCCGCCGGCGTCGAGGGGGAACTGGCAGCGGTTGTCGTCGCGGAGACGGACCTCGCGCTCGATGGCGGCGGGAATGGGAGGTCGGCCCGGGCTGGGGGTCGGGGTCGGGGTCGGGGTCGGGGTCGGGGTCGGGGTCGGGGTCGGGGTCGGGGTCGGGGTCGGGGTCGGGGTCGGGGTCGGGGTCGGGGTCGGGGTCGGGGTCGGGGTCGGGGTCG
>WBZM01000399.1_pt1 | contig 63363 bp, 50 predicted proteins | sample 5204271 | NCBI WGS metagenome assembly WBZM01 (sample SAMN12344346, study PRJNA552823) | activated sludge metagenome | biome: Activated sludge suspended growth; feature: Nitrification reactor; material: Wastewater; isolation source: activated sludge from nitrification reactor of wastewater... | reverse complement strand
AACCCTCGCAAGGCCTCCAGACCCACCTTCGCCTTGAACTCCGGGGTGTGCACCTTGCGCGTCTTCACTTCGCTCATCGCTTCTCGCTCCCTATGCCAGGGCCTAGCTTAAACCACTGTCTCAAATCCGGGGACCACTATATAGAGCGAGAACCAACGCCGGGAGCGACGGAGGAGAGAGCAAGGGCGCTGGCGTGCCTACACCAGCGCGCAGCGCTTTAGTTCAACGGACGTTATCATGCATAAAAGCGGAGCATAGAGCTTAAACACTGTTGCAGCTAAGCGTGCAAAAGGCTAGATTGCTAGAAGGATAGATGCTTATACGCTGAGGTAAGAAGATGCGCAACGAAGAGACCACCCGTTTGACCGTTACGCTTTCGCGGGAGACCGATCTTGCCTTGCGGGCCTTTCTCGGTGCCCAGGGTATGCGCAAGGGCGACCTCTCGAAGTTCATCGAGGACGCCGTCCGCTGGCGCATGTTCGACCAGGCGGTTCAAGGCGTCAAAGCGCGTAATGCTGACCTGAGCGCTGATGAGATCCAGGCAGCGATCGACGAGGCCTGCGCCACCGTTCGCAGCGAGATGTGGCCGACTTCGTCGAAGGCGTTGTAGTTGGGATGCGCCTGATTCTTGACACCAACATCCTGGTTGCGGCCCTGATCACTCGCGGAACACCACCCGACAAGCTTTATGAGGCGTGGCGCGATGGGCGCTTTACGCTGCTGACCTGCGAGCTGCAGATCGAGGAAATTCGCCGGGTCACGCGACGGGAGGGCATTCGCTTCCGGATTCACCAAGCCGAGGCCGGCCGCCTCATCAATGACCTCCGCCGCTTGGCAACCCGCATCGATGATTTGCCGACGCTCGATGTTTCACCTGACCCTTACGACAATTTCTTCTTGGCGATGACCCAGGCCGGTCAGGCCGATCTTCTCGTGACCGGTGACAAGAGGGGCCTGCGGAGCCTCTCAAGTCATCAGGGCGCTCGCATGGTGACAGCGCGTGACGCGCTTGGCCTGCTGGGAGTCTGATCGCATGATGCGCTCGGTTGTTACGTCGTTACGACCGCACCGAACGCTACAGTCACTCCTTTGGTATTCTTCTCGCCTCCTGCCGATGCCAGCCGACGCTTCGTCGAGCTCTTCACCGCCAACATTCGCAAGTTGAACACCTGTAAGGCAATTGTGCACGAGCGGCATCGCAGTTCGCCACCTGGTGTGAGATGTCGGCTTGACCGATTTGCACGATATGAAACCCGCCCACGTTGCTGCGTAGGTTGAAACGCTTTTCACGCGCCTCGCTTTTCCTTCAGTCAAGTCATATGCTTATACGCAAGCTCTCAGGGCCTCGTTGCAACTGGAGATTTTTTTGCAGAAGCTGGCAGGGTGGCGTGGACTGCGGAGGACCTGAAGGAAGTTGATCTGGGGGAACGAAGGCCGGACAAGCGAGCGATCGCGTTGTTGGACAGGCTGGCTGCCAAGCCGACGATGAGCATCCCGTCGGCGCATTCTGGGTGGGTGGAGACGATCGCGGGCTAGCGCGTCCTGGCCAATGATGACGCCACGGGGAAGGGCCTGCCGGGCTCGCACTGGGCGTGCTCGCTGACGCGCATCTCCGGCCAGCCGACCGGAACTCGCAGAGAGCCACTTAGCGAATTGCCTTTGCTGTCCAAACAAGCGGGGCCACCTCTCAAACCCACGCCAAGACGCGGGAGTCCGCGGCAGTGCGCAAAAAAAGACCAACCCGATGAGGGGTTGGTCTTCTTGTTTGGTGGGCCCGCAGGGACTTGAACCCTGGACCAGAGGATTATGCTTGCCACTACGGCTTTCGCCGCCTCGTGCGAGTTTGTGGTCTGGACTATACCTTCCCGTTACAGGCTGGCCGTCTAGTCTCTACACCTTCCTCCGCTGCTCGCGGGGGCTTGGCTCGGTATTCGCATGTCACTTGTGGTGTGGTTTTAGCGTTCACCGACTTTGACCAGTTCTACCCGTCGCCAGCGGTGAGCTGACGGCGGGCAACCCATGCAGGCAGGACGACCTGGGGACGTTCTGCCCTCCTTGAGTCCTCTGCTCTGACCAACTGAGCTACAGGCCCGAGCGCATCATTTTACAGGCTTGGCTGTGGCTTAGGACCGTTTCGCCTTACTTTGTACTTCCCGGTGGGCGGAACTGCGCGAACACGTTCGAGGAGCGCGGTTGGTTCCAGCGTCGAACGCGTTCGCGCGGCTTCTGGCGAGTGAAGCTGCGGCGCAGCGCGCTGCTGGGTTGCGCGCCGGGGCTTGTGCGGCGGCGGTTGTCGCTTCAGGACGACGGAGGCGTGCGGGTGAGTGCTGCTTCTGCCAGGCGTCGGCGGTCGAGCTTGCCGTTGGCGTTCTTCGGCAGCTCGTCGAGCAGTTCGATCTGGCCGGGAATCATGTACGACGGCAGCGTCTGGCGCAGGCGCTGACGGATTGCTTCGCCGTCGAGCGGCTGGTCAGCGCTGACGAAGGCGACGATTTCGCCGTGTTGCTCGCGCCGTCGCTGGTAAACGACGACTGCCTGGCGTACCTGCGGCAGCGCTTGCAGGGCGGTTTCGATCTCTTCCAGTTCGATGCGGTAGCCGAGGTGCTTGATCTGGTTGTCGGCGCGGCCGACGAACCAGAGAACGCCGTTGGTGTCCTCGCGCACCAGGTCGCCGGTGCGGTACATGCGCTCACCGGGTGACGCCGGTGTGGGTGGTGCAACGAAACTCGCTGCCGTTCTTTCGGTGTCGTGGTAATAGCCGAGGGCAAGTTGCGGGCCGAGCAGGCACAGTTCGCCGGCTTCGCCGGGGGGCGCGAGGCTGCCGTCAGCGTGCTGGATGAGGTAGGCGAAGTTGCCGGCGAGCCGGCCGAGCGGCGGCAGGCCGCAGAGGTCGGCAAAGTCGGCGTCGCTCAGCGTGCAGGCCGAGCAGATGCACGTGCCTTCGGTCGGGCCGTAAACGTTGACCAGCCGGCAGCGCGGATGGAAGAGGTCGTACAGCTTCTTGAGCTCCGGTTTCGGGTAGCCCTCGCCGCCAAAGACCAGGCAGCGCATCACCGGCCAAGTTGTCGGCCGAAGCTGGCGCAACGTGGTCAGATAGATGAGCAGCGAGGGCACCGAGAACCACAAGGTACAGCCAAGTTCGCCGATCCGGCGGACGAGTTCGGTTGGTGCGGCGACGGTCGCGCGCGTCAGCGGAGCGAGCACCGCGCCGGAAAAGAGCGACGCGTAGAAATCGAACACCGAGTTGTCGAAGTAGACCGGATTGACGCCACTCAGCACGTCTTGCGGGGTGAGGTCGAATTCGCTGCGTGCCCAGGCGATGAAGTTGAGGACGCTGGCGTGCGCGATGGCGACGCCTTTTGGCGTACCGGTGGAACCTGAGGTGAACATCAGGTAGGCCGGGTCGCTGCCGGTGACGCGGTCGACCGTCGGTGGCCGTTGCGCGGGCAGGGCGGCGAGTTCGGCAGGCGTCGGCAGGCGTGTTGGCGGTGCGCCGTTCGCCCGGCAGCACGCGTCGACTTCCGCTGGCAGCGGGTGGTCGCTGACCAGCAGGCGCGGCTGGCAGGTGGCCAGGATCTTGCTAATGCGCGCCGCCGGGTTCTGCTCATCGAGATTGACGTAGGCCGCGCCGATCTTGAGTGCGGCGAGCATCGCGGCGTAGCCTTCGATGCGCTTGTCGTTGAACAGCGCCAGTACATCGCGCGCGCGCAAACCGCGTTGCAGCAGCCAGTGCGCCATGCGGTCGACGGTGCGTGCAAGTTCGCTGTAGGTCACCTGATGATCGGCGGCCAGGCGCAGCGCGGGTCGTTCGCCATGCTGAGCGGCGATCGTTTCGAAATGCCTGCCGAGGTTATAGTCGTAGCGCATTCAAGCGTGCTGCCGCGGTCGTTGCGGGTGGCCGGGCGCGTCGGGCGGCGGCGTCGGTTCGGTGCGTGTCGTGCCCATGCGCGCGCTCATTTGAACTTGACGAAAAGAGCCTTGCCGCAGGTGAAGGCGCGGCTGACGCGCTCGCCCTGTTCGTGCAGCAGGGCGTTGCCGACACGGTAGGGGCCGTCGCCGTGGGCCCAGAGGTAGTCGTCGAGGATCAGCCAGGCTTGCGGCAGCAGGCGCGGCAGCCACTGGCGGCAGTCGTTGGCGACGCAGTCGTAGTCATGGTTGCCGTCGATGTGGATTAGTCCGATGCGCCCGTCGAAGGCGACCGGCGGCGCTGACTCCGGTGATGCGGCGATTGGTTGCCCCTGCGCGTACACCTCGAATGCGGCGGCGGACGGCAGGCGCAGGTGGGCGTGCCGCTCGGCCCGCAAGGGGACCATGTTGACCAGGAAGCCCTCGCGCAGGACCTCGAAATCCCATTCGTCGACCAGCTCCTGAAACGACTGCGGCGATTGTCGTTGCAGCGCATTGCCGGCCGTCCAGGGATCGATCGTCAGCAGGGGTCCAAGCTGGTGGCGCCACGCCAGGTAGAGCAGGACGGAGGCCGAACGGCCCATCAGTGAACCGATCTCGACGACATCGCCGGCAGGCGCGTCGGCGGCGACGCCGATCATCGCCGCCAGTTTGTCGTCGTTCGATTCGCCGTAGATCAGCCCAGCCTGGCGGAGAACGCCGGCGAGCTCGACGAGCGACAGCGTCGCGGCGCCGTCGGCGCAGGTTTCGGCGAGCGGCAGCAGGCGCTGCGCGCGCGCCATCAGGCGCCGGTGCGCCTCGACCTGCTGGGTGATCGGCGAGGCGCCGAGGACGGTGAGTGCCAGGCCGTGCGTCGCGATGAAGCGGCGGACGAAGGCATGCACGCCGGCGACCGGGCAGAACACACGCGCGACATCGTGTGTTTCGACGAGGGCGAGCAAACGCTCGGCGAAGTCGGCGTCGTAGATCGACGGCAGGCGGTGCACTTCGCCACATTCGGCGGCGACTTCGGGACTGGCAACCGAGGCGGCAAGGACCGTCACTTCGCCGCGCTGACGGGCGGCTGCCACATAGTCGATGGCACTGCGGTCGACGGCCGGGAAAACGAGCGTGGCGCTGCTGGCGGGGCGCGGAGTCATCGCTGGCCAGGGCTTATTCGGGGCTTTCCAGGTCGCGCCGCGCGGCCGCCCGCACGGCCTCGTCGAGCCACTGATGCATGCTCTTGCCGGTGCGCGCGCGGGCTTCCTGCGCCAGCCGCTTGGCTTCCGGCGTGACGCCCTCGAGTTGGCCGTAGTGGCGCGTCCGATGCGTCCCGCCGCGCACACCGGGGATCGGGAAGTCGAAGTCGGCCGGCGGTTCGCCTTCGCCGACGACGAAGTCGATGACGTAGAAGACGCCGCCGATGATCCACTCCAGGCGCGTCTTGCGCGCGGCCACCGGCAGTTTGTCGAGCGGCAGCGGATATCTGAACTCGGGGTTGGAGTTCATCAGGATGCGGCCGAATTCGGTTTCGCGCAGCCATGGGGGCATGCTCTCGTCGCCGACGACGACCTTGCCGCCGGGCTTGGTGACGCGCGCCATTTCGCTAAAGGCGCGCTGGATATCGCCAAAAGCGTTGATTCCGCCAAAGTGGAAGCACGCGTCGAAGCTGTTGTCGGCGAAGGGCAGGTAGTAGCCATTGGCCAGCGCCGGTTCGACGCGCGCCGGTATGTCGCGCAGGCGATCGATGTTGCGCGCGAGGAACGACGGCGAAAGATCCTGGATGTAGAGCTGCCCGGCGGCGCCCAGGCGTCTGGCAATGATCACCGAGTCCCGCCCGGTGCCGGCGCCGGTTTCGAGCACGCGCGAATCGGGGCGTAGCGCCAGCTTGTCGACCATTGCCGTACGTACGGCCTGCTCGTCCTCGCCGTACGTGCTGAAGGTCAAGGGCAGATAGCGGTCGTAGGCGTCGGCGCGCTCTTCGTACTGCTGCAAGGCCTGGCGGTCGACCGGCGGCAGCTCGAAGGGATAGACCAGATCGGGAACGCCCTGGCGTATGGCGAAACGATGTCCGGACGGGCTGCGCAGCTCGCCGCACACGACCTGGTCGCCGGTGCACTCGTCGACGCTCAGCGTCAGACGCTCGAGACTCACCGGGTCGACGTAGAAATCTTCTTCTCCGAAACGCATTTCTCTTTCCTCTGCCGCAGAACGATGGTCGGCCGGCCAGCCGCTTGCCGCCTTGGCGGTCTGCGCAGTGTGGCGGTGGCAGACCGTCGGTGGGCGGACGAACTGGCCGGCTGCGCAACCATGGTAAAGACGAATATACTACTCGTAGTCTGCTGGCGGCGTGCATGGCGCGACAAAATGGCCGGCCGGCGTCAGCTCCGGCGGGTCGCCGGCGGCGTGGTGGCGCGGGGGCGCCGGGCTTGCACGAGGAAGTGGACGGTGGGACTACGCGCCGACTACCGCGTGAGACGCGAGACATCAGGATATCGGGACACCAAGCATGAAGCCGCTGATCATTTTCGGAACCGGCAAGATCGCCGATGTCGCTTACCAGCATTTCTTGCGCGACAGCGAGTATCAGGTGGTGGCGTTTACTTGCGACGCCGCCTGGTTGCCGTCGCTGGCCGGGAGCGAGCCGACGCACTATGATTTGCCCCTGCTCGCTTTCGAGGAGATCGAGCGCCATTTTCCGCCGGCCGCCTTTGCCCTCTTTGTCGCCGTCGGCTATCAGGAGCTCAACGCGCTGCGCGTACGCAAGTGCGCGCAGGCGCGCGCCAAGGGGTACCGCCTGGCGAGCTATGTCAGCCCGCGTGCCGATCAGGGTCCATGGCTCGATCTGGGCGACAACTGCCTGATTCTGGACGGCGTCGGAATTCAGCCCGGGGTCCGCCTGGGGGACAATGTCTTCGTCTGGAACAACACGCTGATTGGCCACCATTCGGTCGTGCATGACGACTGCTGGCTCGCTGCCGGCGCGACGCTCGGCGGTTGTGCGGTGGTCGGCGAGCGTTGTTTCGTCGGTCTGAACGCGACGATCGGCGGCGAACTGACGATCGGCGCCGATTCTTTTCTGGGAGCCGCCGTTCTCATCCTGAAGAACGCCCCGCCGCGCAGCGTCTTCATCGCCGGCGCGACTGAGAAGTTCCGTCTGGAGAGTGACGCATTTCTGCGCATGTCGCGCATGCCTGCGCTCGCGCGCGCGGCGAAAGGCTGAGCCGGCATGCTCCGCTGGAGAAAGCTCGGCCGCCTGTTCAACCCGGCGCACAGCCGGCCGTGGCCGTGGATGCAGGAGTTCGCGCAGTGTCCGACGCCCTTCGTCCTCAATGACGATGTGCTGCGCGTCTATTTCGCCTGTCGCCCGCGACGCGGGGCCGACCGGCAATACGTGTCGCATCCCGCCTACGTCGACCTGGCGCGCGACGACCTCACGCGTATCGTGCACGTCGCGCAGACGCCGTTGCTGCCGGGCGGCGATTCGGGGACCTTCGACGAATTCGGCGCCATGCCTGGCAGCGTGCTGCGCGAGGGAAGCGATGTCTACCTCTACTACACGGGCTGGACGCGCATGCAGTCTGTGCCCTATACGCTGGCCATCGGTCTGGCAGTCAGCCGGGACGGGGGCGAAACCTTCTTCCGGGCCGGCCCCGGTCCAGTCCTCGGCCTGTCGCTCGACGAGCCGTATTTCGTTACCGGCCCGGTCGTTCGCATCGTCGACGACCAGTGGATCATGTGGTATCTGAGCTGCCGCAGGTGGCTGTTCGACGGCGGACAGCCGGAGCCCGTCTATCAGATCGCGCGCGCGGGGTCGAGCGACGGAATCCATTGGCAGCGCGAAAGCGCGGCGGTCATGCCGCTGCTTTCGGAAAACGAATGCCAGGACATTCTGGCGCCATTCTTTTTCGCCGGGAAATGGCATGCGATCTTCGCCTGGCGTCAGCCGTCGGCTTTTCTCGGCGGCTATCGCCTCGGCTATGCCTGGTCGACCGATCTGACAACCTGGCAGCGCGACGATTCGGCGGTCGGCATCGAGCTTTCGGCGGACGGCTGGGACTCGCAGATGATGTGCTACCCGCAGGTGATCGAAGTCGATGGGCGGATTCTGATGTTCTATTGCGGTAACGACTTCGGGCGTGAGGGCTTCGGCGTTGCCGAACTCGTCGCCGACGCGCCACCGGTCGGCGGCGAACGGCGTTTGCGTTGAAGCTCCTCGACCAGATCGTCGAAGTCAAGAACGAACAGCGCGCCCGGCTTGCCCGGCTGCGCGCTTCGCACAAGCCGAAGATTCTCTACGGCGCCGGCGTCTATGCCTACGTTCTCAAGCGTCTGCTCGACGTCGAGCACATTGCGCTGAGCGCGGTGATGGTCGACGCCGCGTATCGACCGGAGCGCCCGTTTCTCGGCTTTACGCCTCTCATCACCGAAGAGAGCGCCGACCTGCTGCGCACCAGCCAGGTCATCGTCGGTGTCGTCAATTACCCGCCGGTGGTCGACAAGCTGCGCCGCCTCGGCGCCGGCGAAATCCATGTCATCGATGTGCCGGATTATTTGAACCTGCCGCATCCGTTCATGGATCTGGAATTCGTTCGCGCGCACGCCGAGTCGTTCGAAAGGGCGGCTTCGCTGTTGGCCGACGATCTGTCGCGCGCTACGTACGCAGCCCTGATCAACTGCAAGATCAACGAAGACCTGGCTTTTCTCCAGCCTCATGTGCGGCTGGACAAGCTCTATTTCCCGCAAGGCGAGTTTCACCTGGACGACGACGAAGTGCTGCTCGATGTCGGTGCTTTTACCGGTGACACGGTGCGCGAATTCCACCATTTGCGCGGCGGCCGCTACGCGCGGATCATCGCGCTCGAGCCGGACGAAGACAATTTCGCGCAACTTCTGGCGACGATCGCCGAGCTTGGTCTAGACAAGGTTGTCGCCTTGCAGGTCGGCGCCTGGGACGAAACGACGACTTTACGTTTCGCCGGCAAGGAAATGCATATCGACAATCAGATCGCCGCCGACGGCGAAAAGCGGATCGCGGTCGAGCCGATCGACGCGCTGCTCGCCCGACTGAACGTGCGCGTCAGTCTGCTCAAGTTGGACATCAACGGCGCCGAGTACCGCGCGCTGTGCGGCGCCAGCGAGACGATCCGGCGCGACCGACCGCGCATCGCCGTTCGCCTGCACACGCGCGAGGACCTCTTCCGCCTGCCCATCCTGCTCAATCGCCTGCTTCCCGAGGCCAGGCTCTACGTGCGCCAACGCAACTTCATGTCGATGATGGCGGTTCTTTACGCCGTTATCGAGCCGCCTGCCGGCGTTTGAGCTGGGGTCCGCGCCACGTTCGTTGCGCGGCGTCCGCTGCGTGCTGGTGGCAAGACGCTGGGTAGCCGCCAAGCCGGTGCTCAGTCGAGAATGGCCACGCCGAAGCCGTGGCGTCCGAAGTCGTTGCCGTTGTAGAGCAGGTAGACGGCGTCGTCGCAAGCGAAGACGTTCGGGTAGCAGAGCATTTCAGAATCCCAGCCGTCTGCGCTTCGCTCCAGCCGCATCTCGTCGTCGTCGCGCGTCCAGCTCAGCAGGTCGTCGGAATGGGCGTGTCCGAGGCGATAGGCGCGCGCGCGATTGTGTCGGAAGTCGTGGCATGCGCGGTAGCAGAAGAACATGTGGTGCCGTCCGGCAAGCTCGATCACCGTCGGCATCGCCTGGCACTCGTCGGCGCCGAGCCGCGCGCTGACGATCTGCCGGCCGTCGTCCTTCGCCCAGCGCACGCCATCAGGCGATTGCGCGTGGCCGATCTTGTAGATTCGGTCGATTGTCGGCGAGGTGCCTGAGCGCTGCCAGCCAGCGCCGAAGATGTACCACATGTGGAAGACATCGTTGACCACGCGCACGCACGGATCGGCGATCAGGCAGGGTTCATGCAGGCTTGCGGCGAGCAGCGGGCCGCGCCCGACGCGCTGAAAGGTGAGGCCCTGATCGCGGCTGACGGCGAGCCCGATCGCGCTGTCGACGGGCACCGAGACGCGACGATTGACGCCACAGACATAGCCATAAAGCAGAGCGCCGTGCCGCAGAACGTGCAGCGGAAAGATTCCGTGTTCGTCGAAGCAGCCAGGCCGACCGAGCGGGATGACCGTGTGCCCAGCAACGGCAAGAATCTCGAAGCTGTGCTTCGCGACATCGACGAAGGCCACGTGGCTCAGATAGTTGCCGCCGCCGGCCGGATCCCGGCAGCGGGTCGAAAAATAGATCCGGACGAAATCGGTGAAGACGACCGCCTGCGGCGCCTGCGCGAACTCGCGGCAGCCGTTGGCCAGGCGGAAATCGCGTGGATCGAAAATCCGCCTGAGCTTGCGCCATTGTCTTGCGCGCATGCTCATCTCAGGCGCTCGCCCGCCGCTCGCTCGCCGTGTGTCGGGTGCGCAACGCTGGCTTCATAGGAGTTCGTAGTCCTGCGCCAGTTGCCGGCGGACATCGGCCAGCGGGTTGAACATCATGACATCGACGATCGACAGTGCGGGAACGAAGTCGTTGCGCCTTTGCGCGTAAGCCGACGGACGCGCCTGGAGAAACTTCAGCTCGATGCCGTTGGCGGAGAAGCAATCGCGCGAGTACAGGCCGAGCCCGCCGATCGGATTGACGTAGCGGCTCGCCGCAAGCTGGTGACAGAGCGCCAGCACCTTGTCCTGTCCGTGCAGACGGTGGTCGATCGGCAAGGAAGAAGAGACGACGAGCGGAGTGGCGATCTCCAGGTAGGTGCAGACCGTCGTCAGCGAGTGAAACAGATAAGCAAACAGATTGGTCTCCGAGCAGTTCACCACCTGTTCAACAACCGGGTACACGCGGGCAAACTGCGGTGCGTCGTGGTAGGCCTCCCTGATCTGGTTGAGCAGCTTGTCGCGTCGGAAAGCTCCGGCCAATTGCCGCTGGCGTACGTCGAGTGCGGCGGAATCGCTCATCAGCGGCAGCGAAATCAGCGCGGTGCATCCGTCACGGCGGAGGATTCGGTTGCGGTTGATCCAGCCCTTCTTAGTGTATTGGATATTGTCGTACACGACGAAACGATCGACCGCGGCGATCAACTGGTAGTAGCCGATGTAGGGCAGGAAATAGGGCTGCATGATCGCCACGCAGCAAGGCGGTGTGGCGGCGGTCGCCGAAGGTGTTGGCGCTTGATGCTGGGCGGGCATCGACGGTTGCCGACCGGACTAGCCTGCACCGGACGCTTGGCCGGTGCCCGCGGCCAATTCGGCGAGCGCTTCCGGCGTCGAAACCTCGAAGGATGCGGGGGGCAACTGCTCGCACCAGCGCTGCCACATGCGGCGCAGGGCGTGCGCCATGCCTGCCGCAACGAGTTCGGGCCGGCCCATCGCCGATTGGCGCAGGCGTTCGCGCAGCTCGCCGCGCAAGGCGGCGAGCGCGCTGAGGTCGTTCGCCCACTGTCGCCCGCAGGCGATGAATTCGCCGGCTTCGCGGGCGACGAAGACGGCGACGCCGGCGTGGCCGAGGATTGCCGCGCCGGATCGTCCCGGGACCGTCCGGCCGCTCAGCGTGAGCGTCGGAACGCCCATCCACAAGGCGTGCAAGGTCGTCGTGCCGCCCGCGTAGGGGAAGGTGTCGAGGCAAAGATCGACCTGCTGATGCAGCGCCAGGTAGTCGACCATGGCGCAGCGCGGGTGAAAAGTAAGGCGTTCGGCAGCGATACCGTGGCGGGAGAATTCGTCGGTCAACTGCTCGCTGCGTCCGTCGGGACGCATCGCGGCGAGGAGCAGGCGCGAGCCGGGAACCGCCTGCATCAGCTCGGCCCACAGCGCGACCACCGACGAGCTGATCTTGTTTGGCCGGTTGAAGCTGCCGAAGGTGACGTGGCCGCGCGCCAACGCCGGCAAGCGCGCCACCGGCGGTGCGTCAGCAAAGGGGAGGAAGGGCGCGCCGGCCGGCAAGCGGACGATCTTCTCGCTGAACTGGTCGTCGTACTCGCCAAGCGGCAGGAAGAAGCGGTCGGCCAGAAAGTAGTCCATCGCCTGCAGGCCGGTCGTCGCCGGATAGCCCATCCAGCTTGCCTGCAGCGGCGCTGGTTTGCGGGCAAAGCTCAACAGTCGGTTGTGCGCGGTGTGTCCGCTGAGGTCGAGCAGGATGTCGATCCGGTCGCTCCTGATGCGCTCGGCGAGGTCGGCGTCGTTCATCCCGCTGACCGCATGCCAGTGCGCGAAATGGCGGTGCAGGCGCGCGCTGACATGGTCCTCGACCGGGTGCGTGGAGTAGGCATGCAGGGCCAGGTCGGCGCGTCCGGCCAGATGCGCGAGGACGGGCTCGACGTAGTTGGCAACCGCATGGTGGCGCAGGTCGCCGGAAACGAATCCGATGCGCAGGCGACGATCGGGGTCCGCCGTATTGTCGTGTGGCCGCTGACAGGCGAGCAGCGGCGCTTCAAATTTCTCCGCGAAAAGTCGGTGCTCGGCGAACAGTGCGGGTGCGTCGATGTCCTCGTTGTGCGTCAGGCAGAAGAGTAGATTGCTGTGTGCCAGCGCGTAGTCCGGCTTGAGCGCCAGCGCTTGCCGGCAGATATGCTCGGCTTCGCGATGGCGGCCGAGATCGGCCAGCGTAACGCCCAGGTTGAGGTAGGCACCGGCCAGCTCGGGTTTGAGTTCGAGTGCTCGACGCAGGCTGGTTTCGGCATCGCTCAGGCGTTCCTGGTCGCGCAGAATGGCGCCCAGCGTGTTGTACGCTTCGGCCAAGTCGGGTTGGCAGGCCAGCGCATGCCGCACACTCGCCTCGGCCTCGGCAAGCCGGCCAAGCTGCTTGAGGACGATCGCCTGGCCAACCAGCGCTGCCGGAAAGTCCGGCTGAATCGCCAGCGTACGCTGCCAGGCGGTGTCGGCCTCGACCAGACGGCCTTGTTGGCCGAGCGCGCTGGCCAGGTTGTAGTTCGCTTCGACCAGGTGCGGCCGCTGTTCGACCGCGCGCTGGAGAAGTTCCTCGGCCTCGCTCAGCCGTCCTCCTTCGAGCAGCGCCGCACCGAGGACGGCGAGCGCTTCGGGGAAGACGGGTCGGGCGGCGAGTGCGCGCCGCCAGGCAGCTTCGGCGTCAGCGGTTCGCCCGAGCGTGGCGAACACGTTGCCGAGGTGGAAGAGCGCCTCGGGAAACTCCGGCCGGTACTGCAAGGCTTGGTCGAGTACGGTAGCTGCCTCCTCCGACCGGCCTTGGCCGTGCAGCGCATCGCCCAGATTGGCATACGCCTCAGCCATTTCGGGCTGCAGCGCGAGCGCCTGCCGATAACAGATCTCGGCTTCGGCAAGCCGGCCTTGCGCGAGCAAGGCGTTGCCCAGGTTGCAGTGCGCGGCGGCGAAATCAGCTTGCTGGGCGATTGCCTGACGGAAACTGAGCTCGGCCTCGCTGTGCCGTCCCTGCCGCGCCAGTACGTTGCCCAGGTTGTAGTGCGCTTGCGGAAAGAGCGCCCGGATGTGCAGCGCTCGTCGCTGCGCCTGTTCGGCCGCCGGGAGGTCTCCGCTGTCGGCCAGGACTAGGCCCAGGTTGCTGTGGACCTGCTCGTCGTCGGGCAGCAGTTGCGCGGCGCGACGCAGCGCGGGCAGCGCCTGCGCGTTGTTTCCCAGCGCCTTGAGCAGCGTGCCGTGCAGCTTCCAGCTTCTTCCGTCGTTCGGATAACGTTCGGTCAGGCGGCGAGCGCGCTTCTCGCCGGCGTGGTAACGGCGCGCATTGAACAGGGCAACGACAGCGTCGAGCTGCTCCACCGACGGTTGGCCGCGGCTTGCCGGCAATGCCGGAGCTGCCGTTGCGCGCTGCTGAACGGTCGTTGCGGCGGCTTGTCGCGCGTCGGCGACGGCACATTCTGCGACATCGCTCGCAGCCACCGTGCCCAGGCGTCGGATCAGCGCGTCCACCGCTTCCCCGGCCAAACCGTGCTGCTGCCCGAGGGCAAGGACTTGGCGTGCCGTATCCGCCTGCCCGGCGAGCGCCAGCGTATCGATGTAGCTGACCCAGTAGGCGCCTTCCGCGGGCGCCGCTTCGAGCGCCGCGGCCAGATGCGGCAAAGCCTCGGCGGACTGACCGAGGGTGACCATCAACAATCCGAGCTGATGGTTCGCCGGCGCATGTTGCGGCTGCGCCTGCAGGATTGCGCAGTACAGTTGCCGGGCCTGGTCGAGGTGACCGTCGGCGTGCAGCGCCAGCGCTCCCTTCAGCGCTTGCGCCAGCGCGTCGTCCAGCGCGCTGGCGGGAGCGGCTGTGCGAACTGCTGATTCGGCCGCGCTGCTGGCGGCCGGCGAATCATCCGGCATCTTGCGCATGCGCAGGTCTTTCGGCGGGTGCGCCGATGCCGAACGAGGCAAGCGAGAGCCCGGCACGTTCCAGTGCGCCGCGCAGGTCGCTCGCCGTACCGCTCAACAACTGGCGCGTTGCCGCTTCGGGGGCGATGATCGACAGCGCGATCTGCTCGCGCTGAACGCCCAGGCGCGCCTCGACCTCACCCAGCCGGGGGAGCGTCAGGCGCAGGCGCGTCTGCCACTGTTCGTTGCCGTCACCGGCGTTTTCGCCGTTCGCTCGATCGTGCACCGGGTCCTCGATCTGCCAATGTAGCTGCTGCCCCGGCCACACCTGCCCCTGCCAGGTGAAGACCTGCGTGGCGAAGGCTTCCAGTTGCTGCTGGACGAGGGCGAGTGCGGGTGGCGCGACAACATCGGCTGGCGTGCTTGCCGGCGTCCCCGCGGTGGGCGCAGTGGTCGTTGCGCTGGCCGCCGCTGTGACCTGTGGGCCAGCTTCGTCGATCCGTCCGGACGGCGGCGCGACGGTCGGCGGCGACCGCTGGCCAGCATCGCTCGCCGCTGGTGTCCTTGCCTCGGCCGACGGCGGGGCTCCGGCGGGCAACGGCGTTTGTTGTGGCGAGAGCCTGCCCTGCGGTTCGAGCAGCAACTGCGCTTTGCTGAAGCGTCCTTCAACCCATTCCGCCTGGTGCGCTTCGTAGAACATGCCGCTGCCGACAATTGCCTTTTCCAGCACCGGCAGCAAGTCCCGGCCGCTTGCCGGCGGACCCATGGCGAGCGGCCGATTTTCGTTCAGCGGCAAGGCCGCCCGCCGGCGGCCCTCGGGCGCTCCTGAAAAGAGATCGCCGATCAGTTGTCCGGTTCGGCTGAGCTTGGTCGTGAACGAGGCATCGCCAGCTTCCGTCGTCGCGCTACTGCCGCTTCGGGCGACGACGGCGAGAGTCAGCCTGCCGTTGCTCTCGGCGACTTCGAGTTCGATGGCATCGCCGCTCTTGGCGGCAAAAGGCAGCGCCAAGGTTACGCTCCGCTGGCTGATCACGGCGCGATACGTGCCGTTGGGTAATAGCGCTTCGATCTGCGCCAGCAAGCGCTGCCCGGCGACCAGACCGGGCAACTTGTCGGTGATGTCCTGTGCCGGCAGCGCCGAGCGCAGCGGCAGGTCGGCAGGCGTCCCGATCCGGTTGGCCAGGTCGCTGCGAATCATTCGCTTACGAGGCCGGCTCGGCGGCGCGCAGCAGCGTGCGCAACTCGTTCAGGCGGGCGGTGACGAGCGGGCGGACCTCGTCGTCACAATGTCGGCAGGCCTCGATCAGGCGCCGCGCACGCGCCTGTTCGGCGGTCCGCAGGTGCTGTCCCAGGTCGGCCGGCAACGTGCCGGCGAGTGCGCGGCGTCGGTCTTCCAGCCGGGTCAGTTCCTGCCAGTCGCCGCTGCGCGCCGCGCCGACCATCTGTTCGGAAAGCGTGAGCATTTCCTCCAGCCCGCTCAGCCCCGGGTTCATGCGATTGCCTGTTCCGCCGCGGCCGGCGAGATCTCGCGCCAGGCGCTGTGGATCTCTTCCAGCAGGCCGGAGACTTCCTCCAGCGCTGCCGGGTCGCTGGCCAGATTGGCATGCAGCAGGCGCATGACCATGTAATCGTAAAGAGCCGACAGTCGTTCGGCGATTTCACCGCCCTGCTCGAGGTCGAGGCTCACCTTGAGGCCATTGGTGATGATGTCGATGGCTTTCGAGAGGGCTTCACCGCGGGCGGCGACCTGTTGTTGGCGGAACGCTGCGCGGGCGTTGCCGAGCGCCGCCTGCGCGCCGGAAAAGAGGAGAAGGATCAGCCGGTGCGGGTCGGCGACCTCGACGGCTGCGTCAACGCCTACCTTCTGATAGGCGGAAATGGCGAGTCTGGCCTTGCCGTACATTCAGGACCCCTGGTTGTAGCTGGGCAGGTTGGCGAGTTGCTGCTCGAGGAAGGTGCTGGTCTTGGTCATTCCCGACATCAGCGTATCCAGTGCGGTGAATTGTCTCCGGTAACGCGCTTCGATCTGCGTCAGGCGAGCCGAGATCACTTCCGACTGTTTGCCGAGGCTCTTGATCGACGCGCTGAGACCCTCGTTGCGCGCAGCGATCAGTCCGCTGCTGCCGATCAATCCGTCGGTTGCTTCCTTGAATGACTTTCCGTACGCGGCAACGAGATTGGCAACACCGGTCAGGTCGCTGGTGATCGCCGGGCTCAGCTTGCTCGAATCGATCAGGAGCTTGCCGTCCTTCTGCTGCGTCACGCCGATATCGGACAGTCGCTGCAGCGAGGCGCTGGCCAGTTCGGACGGCACTGTGCCGAGCGCTGCTCGTACGTTTGCCTGCGCCGTGCGCAGCGTGCTGTCGCCGTTCAGCGCACCGGCCTTCTTGGTCGTTGCATCGTAGCTGCCGAGGCTGTTGGCGGTCGTCTGAAAGTCGTTGAAGGCCTTGACCAGCGCGCTGAGCCCGGTGCTCAGGCTGGCGTTGTCCTTGCTTATCGTCACGCTCGTGCTGAGCGAGACGGCCGGCGCTTCGGGGCCTTTCAGCAGATTCAGCGTGACCCCGTCGATTGCCGTCGTCACGTTGTTGGTCGCTGCGCTGACGGCGATGCCGTTAAGCTTGAACGTCGCGCCCTGAGCCGCTTGTGTCTGGGCAAAGGGGTCGGTCAGCGGTGCTGGTACGGCATTCGGATCGTAAGCCAGGCCGGCGATTCCGGACAGCTTGACGAACTGGTTGCTGCCGGCTGTTTCGCTGCTCAGGACGAGCTGCTTGCCGGCTGTTCCATTGATGACCACCGCCGCGACACCGGCGCCGGCATTGTTGAGTGCGTCGCGCACATTCTCGGGTGACGCGCCGTCGGCGATGGTGACCGTCGTTGTCCGGTTGGGACTGCTGCCACCCAGGCTGTCGAGCGAAATGGTCAGCGTGCCACCGACCGCCAGCGTCCCGCCTGCGCCGGAAAAGGGGCTCGCCGCCCCGGTCGCGCTGGCGATACTGTGCTGCTTGGCAATCTGCGTGACTTCCAGGCTGTAAGTCCCGGCGACGGCGGCTGAAGATGCGGTGGCCGAGGCTATCGTCGGATCGGCGACGCTCGCCTTGAACACCGAGAACTTCTGCACCGCCGTGCTGCCGCTGGCCGGGACGAGGCTGGCGGCAGCGCTTTGCAACGCCGATGAGGCGCTCTGCAGCGAGCCGAGCGCCGAGATCTTCGCCTGGTAGCCCGCTTCCTTCTTGGCCAACGCCGTCAACGGCTTCTGTTCGAGGGCCATCAACTGGCTGACGATGCTGTTGACGTCGAGGTTCGAGCCTAGGCCGGGGGATGATATGGCCATGCTTGTTTCTCCTTTCGTCCTGGCGGCGGGCCGGGTAGTGCTCGCTCAGGCCGATTGCTTGACGAAGAGACCTTTGATGCTGTCGAGCGCCTTGGCGATGGCGAGCATCTCGGCCGAGGGCATCTGGCGAATCACCTCCTTGGTGGTTCGGTCGACGATCTTCACGACGAGTTGACCAGTGTCGTCATTGACGCTGAACTCGATGTTGCTGTTGATCGGTGCGACGAACTCGCGCACGCTCTTCGTTGCTGCCTCGACCGCCGCGCGATCGGGCGGATTTGCTGCCGATGCGGGCGCCATTTGCGCGGTTTCGGCGGGTTTCGCTGCAACGTCCATGCTTGGTCGTGGTTCGCGCTGCGCGCTGCTCACTGCGGGATTGCTCTGCGGGGGCAGAGTAGCGCCGGTAGGTTGAATGTTCATCCTTCACTCCGTCGGGAAGTGACTGCGGGGCACGACCGCGTCACCGCGCCCGTGCCCCTGATGTTACTTCGGTTTAATCGATTCCACCTATCCACGCAGGAGCGAAAGCACATTCTGCGGCAGGGCATTGGCCTGCGCCAGCATTGCCGTACCGGCCTGCTGCAGAATCTGGGCGCGCGACAGGTTGGCCGTTTCAGCCGCGAAGTCGGCGTCGAGGATGCGGCTGCGCGAGCTCGACAGGTTTTCCGAAGTCGTTGCCAAGTTGCTGACGACGCTGCTGAAGCGGTTCTGCACGGCGCCCAGGTTGGCCCGACTCGAGTTGATGTTGGCAAGCGCGGAATCGATCGTCGCGATGGCATTCTGCGCGCCACTCGCCGTCGTCACGTCGACGCTCGAGATACCTGCGCCAAAGGTTGCCGTTGCCGCCGTATAGCCCGCGGTCAGATTGGTCGCCGCGATGTTGGCGCCGCCGAGGGTGATGCCGGCGCTGCTCGTCGAACTCAGCTTGATGCCGCCGTAGGTGTTGCTTACCGTGGCGGTGGCAAAACCGACGTTCTGCAGGTCGGCCGTGCCCGCGGTCTGCACCGTGATCGTCCGCCCATCGGCGGCGGACAGGCTGATCTTGGCGCTGCTCGTGTCGAACGTGGCGGTCACCCCGGTCTGGTTGGAAACCGCGTTGATCGCTGCGACGACGTTGTTGCCCTGCGCTGCCGCGGTTCCGCCAGCGGCAATCGCGCTCAGCTTGACACCGTTGATCTTGACATAGTCCGTGTTGTCGCCGGCGACCGCAGTCAGCCCGGAAATCGCTCCGCTGGTGACCGAGGTGACAGTGGCTACGGCGGAGACGCCAGTCTGCCCGCTGACGGTATTGAAGGCGGCGGCTTTGGCGATCGCGCTGTCGGAGCCGACCTTGGTCGTCCCGGCGGTCAGACCGCTGCCCGCCGCGGCGGTCCCACCCAGTTCGATCTTGATGTCGCGGCCGTTGATCGAGGACAGCGTGAGGACGCCGGCGTTGCTCGTCGCGACGACGCCAGTGGTCGTCGTGAGCAGATTGATCGCGGCGGCGACGGCGGTTCCCTGCGTCGCTGCGTCGGTGCCAGCAGCGATTGCACCAATCGTCGTTCCGTTGATCTTGATGTAGTCGGTGGCGTCGCCAGCGATCGTCCCCGCCGCGGCGGCAGCGCCGTTGATGCTCACCGAGCTGGAGACCCCGTCGGTTACCGACGGGCCGACACCATAACCGTTCACCGTCACGCCGCCGGTCGAGATGGCGCCGTTGGTCACCGTGGCCGTCATCGTCGTGACATAGGACGAAGTCGTCCCGACGCCAAGCGCATCAGCTTTGGCGCTGGCGATCGAATTGATCGAGATCGTTTCGCCGCTGTTGGCGCCGATCTGGAAAGCCTGTGTGTTGAACGTGCCGTCGAGCAGTTTGACACCGTTGAAAGCAGTCTGACTGGCCACCGTGTTGATCTGCTGGACGAGTTGATCGACTTCCTGCTGCAGGGCCAAGCGGTCGGTTGCCGTGTTCGTCGCGTTGGCTGCCTGCACCGAAAGTTCGCGCATCCGCTGCAGCGATTCGGTCACGCTCTGCAGACCACCTTCCGCCGTCTGCGCCAGCGAGATACCGTCATTGGCGTTGCGCGAAGCCTGATTGAGGCCATTGATCTGCGAACTCATGCGGGCCGAGATCGCGAGGCCGGCAGCGTCGTCTTTGGCGCTGTTGATGCGCAGACCTGAAGACAGGCGCTGCAGCGACGTCGCCAGCGAATTCTGCGAGCTGTTCAGGCTGCGTTGCGAATTGAGCGAAGCGACGTTGGTGTTGATGATTTGGGGCATTTCTTTCTCCTGTTATTATCACGGTTCAATCCGGGCTGCGGGCGGTGCTATCTGTTGGGGCCGCCCCCAGCCCACTGTGTTTGGCGCTTGTTTCGCCTACATTTTTCCTAACGACTGGTGGTTGGGAAACTTGAGGGTTCATCTTCCAGCCTGTCGTGTAAGTGTTCTATCGACCGGTGTCGAAGAAAGTTGAGTGACCCGCAAAGCGTCTGCGTCGGCAGTCCACAGGAGGTGTTACCCCGGTCATCCGTCGGGACAAGGCGGACTTCGGGTGGAGCGGGGTGCCCGGGCAAGCGTCCGCGTGGCCTGGCCCCAAGCAGCCCTGAAGCATGACTAGCGGAGCCCAGTGCTAGCAAGGCTTTGCGGCTACCGCAAAAAAATAACTTTCGCAAAGGGGGGCTAGACAAGCGTACGGGCTTCTGGCAGGATACGTGGAGGGCAATGGTTTACGCTTGAGCTGGAGGGTTGGTGGTGGCGGTCCTGAGTACGCGGGATTGGGTGCACTGCGGTCGCGAGTTCAGCGCGGCGGAGATTGCTGATCTCTGTGCGACCGTGGCCTGGCTGCCGGGATTACCGCGGCATGAGTTGGCGGCGACGCTGTGCGAACATCTGGCTTGGTTCACCCTGTCGGGAACGCCGAAGATTCACGCTTGCCAAGAGTTCCTGGAGCGCTTACAGGCGGCCGGGCTGCTGGAACTGCCGCCGTTGCGGCCGGCGCGGCCGGCGCGGCCGGACCGTCCCGAGCGCCTCTTGCCAGCGGTGGAGCCGATTGACGAAGCACCGATTCACGGTCCGTTGCAGGCGCTTGGCCCGGTGCGCCTGGAGATCGTGCGCGAGACGATGCTGATGGCGCAGTGGGATGCGCTGGTGGCGCGCTGGCACCCGCTGGGTTTCCAGGGGGCGTTCGGTTACCGGCTGCGCTACTTCATCACGGCCGGCGACCGGCGGCTCGGTTGCCTGCTGCTGGCTGGAGCGGCCCGGGCGGTCGCCGTGCGCGACCGCTGGATCGGCTGGACGGTTCAGGCCCGGCGGGAGAACGTGCCGCGGGTGGTGAACAACAGCCGCTTCCTGATCTTTCCCCACGTCCGGGTAGCGCATCTGGCCAGCCATGTCCTGGGACAACTCGCGCGGCGCACACGCGCCGATTGGCTCGATCACTGGGGCTTCGAGCCGCTGCTGCTGGAGACCTTCGTCGACCCGCGTCACCATGCCGGCACCTGCTACCGTGCTGCCGGCTGGCAGTTGCTGGGGACGACCAGCGGGCGCGGACTGGCCCGGCCCGGCCAGTCGTACCACAGCACGCCCCGGCAGGTGTGGGTCAAACCGCTGACCCTGGACTGCCGCGCTTCGCTGTGCGCCGCGCAGGGGAGCCCACGGCCATGAGCAAGCCCTGTCGTCGCCCGACACGCGTTGCCCTCAAGAAACTACGCTCGACAAAGAAACAGCAGGAAGAGGCGCTGAACGCGAAACTGAGCGCGACGGGAGCGCTGCCCAGCGCCACTGTCCTTGCCCAACCGATGTTCGACTTTTGCCACCGTCGCCGAGGAACAAGCGGCCCGCGAGGAAGCCGTCAGCCGATAGATGCGCCTGCTGCGCAAAGAGCTGCCCGCCATGCTCGAGCAATTGGCGACGATTCCCGACCCCAGAGACGCGAAAAAGCGCCGGCACAAGCTGACCGTGCTCCTGCTCTATGGCCTGTTGATGTTCGTCTTTCAGTTCGCCTCCCGACGCGAGGCCAACCGCGAAATGACCCGCCCGCAGTTCATGGCCAGCCTGCGGCTGCTGTTCCCGGAGATCAACGCCCTGCCCCACGCCGACACCCTGTTTTGGCTGCTGCGCGGCAAGTGCTTTCACCGCTACCTGATCAAGCACTGCTATCCGATTGCCATCGACGGCTCGCAGAAGCTCGCCGGCGACACCCTCTGGGCGGAGGAGCTAGTGCAGCGCACCGTCGGCCAGGCGGAAAACCGCCATACGCAGCACTTCGTCTACGTCCTCGAGGCCAGCCTGGTCTTCCACAACGGCCTGGTCATCCCGCGGCTCAGCGAGTTCCTCGAATACGCGCTGGGCGATAGCGACGCGCACATGCAGGATTGCGAGCTGCGCGGCTTTGCGCGCTTGAGCGACCGGCTCAAGACGCTGTTCCCCCTCCTGCCGATCCTGCTGCTGCTCGACGGCCTCTACGCCAAAGGGCCGGTGATGCAGCGCTGTCGTGCCTACCACTGGCAGTTCATGATCGTGCTCAAGGACAAGGACCTGCCCTCGGTCTGGCGCGAGTTCAACGCCCTGCATGGCCTGAAGCCGCTGGTCTTGCAGCGTTGCTGGGGAAGACGCCGACAGCGCTTCTCCTGGGCCAACGGCATCGACACTACCTACGCTGTGAACGGGTCTCGGCATCTCAAGCTGCACCTGGTCGTCTGCGAGGAAAGTTGGGAGAGGATCGACCCACACGCCACGACCGTCACCCAAAAATCGCGCCACGCCTGGCTCTCCAACGAGCCACTCAGCCCAGACAATGTCCATGCGCGCTGCAACCTCGGCGCCCGCCACCGCTGGGGCATCGAAGCGGGCTTCCTCGTCGAGAAACATCAGGGCTACCCCTGCGAGCATGCCTTTGCCCTGCACTGGAATGCCATGCGCGGCTATCACCTCCTGATGCGCTTGGCGCATGTGTTCAATGCCCTGGCCAGGCGCACTCGTCAGCTACGCCACCTGTATTACGAACTCGGCGTGCGTGGCGCCATTCGCTTCATCCGCGACTCCTGCGCTGCCCCCTGGCTCGATCCTGCGCACATGCGCGTGCTCCTCGCCAAACCGTTCCTCCTCCAACTCGAATAATCTTGCCCACCCCCGCCCAAGCCCTCTCCTCGAGCCCGGCTTGCTCCGCAGCGGGAGAGGCTCGCCCAGCGATCATACCGGAGCTCAAACAACCTCTCGACAGCCTCCCGGTTGACCCTACACCCTCCCCGCCGCACGCGCCGATGGCTCGCCCGATACCCCCAATCTGACCGCGCAGCCGGCGGAAGCAGGCCCTAGCGGCAAACGGATCTCTTTCGGCAGAGTCATGCGTCAGGTCTGGGCCCCAAGCGCGGAATTTGACCGCGATGAGCCAAACTGACTATACTTTTCCATTTTTCCGCGTGCGGCCATGCGGCGTTCGAGTTCCTTCTCGGCTGCCGGGTCGACCTGGAGGCGCATGGACTACCTTTTCTCTCTCATACTTGTAGTGCACATCCTGGCGGCTTTGGGTGTGATCGGGCTGGTTCTCGTTCAGCATGGCAAAGGGGCCGACATGGGGGCGGCTTTTGGCAGTGGAGCCTCAGGCAGCCTGTTCGGCGCGACCGGCTCGGCCAACTTTCTCAGCCGGACGACCGCAGTCCTGGCGACGGTGTTCTTCGTCACCAGCCTGTCTCTGGCGTACCTCGCGTCGAGCAAGCCAAAAACGTCTGGCAGCGTGATGCAGGATGCGGTAAAATCGGCACCCGTTCCAGTGGCGCCGGGAGCCGGCACCGAGAAGAGTGCCCTACCGGCGGATGCTGATTCGAAAGCGAAGGAAATTCCCAAGTAACTGGGTATGGCGGCGGTGTGGCAAGTGCAGCTTCCCTCGGTTTGATGCCCTCGCTGTCTGTAGCAGTGCCGACGTGGTGAAATTGGTATACACGCTATCTTGAGGGGGTAGTGACTTCGGTCGTATGAGTTCGACTCTCATCGTCGGCACCAAACGAAGCCATCCGCAGCGGATGGCTGGGGACTGAACTGAAGGGCTTGTGGGGCGGATCATGCTGGAAAGCTATTTCCCTGTATTTGTCTTCATATTGATCGGTATTGCCTTCGGCTTCGCGCCGGTCATCGCCGGCATGATCGTCGCCCCCCACCGACCGGACAGAGAGAAGCTGTCGCCCTACGAGTGCGGCTTCGAGGCCTTCGAAGATGCGCGCATGAAGTTCGACGTGCGCTATTACCTGATCGCCATCATCTTCATCCTTTTTGACCTGGAAGTCGCTTTCCTCCTGCCGTGGGCGACGATCTTCAAGGAGATCGCCAGTACCGAGTCGGTGCGGTGGTTCGGTTTCGTCGAGATGCTGGTCTTCATCGCCATCCTGGTCGTCGGTTACGTGTACGCCTGGGCCAGGGGCGCTCTGGATTGGGAGTGATGAATCATGGGCATCGAAGGCATCCTGCAAGAAGGTTTTGTCACGACGACCGCGGACAAGCTGATCAACTACGTCCGTACCGGTTCGCTCTGGCCGATGACTTTCGGCCTCGCGTGTTGCGCCATCGAGATGATTCACGCCGGTTGTTCACGTTACGACCTTGACCGCTTCGGCATCGTCTTCCGGCCCAGCCCCCGTCAGTCCGATGTCATGGTGGTGGCCGGTACGCTGACCAACAAGATGGCGCCGGCAATGCGCAAGGTCTACGACCAGATGGCCGAGCCGCGCTGGGTGATTTCGATGGGTTCGTGCGCCAACGGGGGTGGCTACTACCATTATTCGTATTCGGTGGTGCGTGGTTGCGACCGCATCGTTCCGGTAGACATTTACGTGCCGGGTTGCCCGCCAACGGCCGAAGCGCTCATTTATGGCTTGATTCAGCTGCAGAACAAGATTCGTCGAACGAGCACGATCGCCCGTTGATCCCCGACACCCCCCAACCAACCAAGAGTGTGACTCATGTCCGCCACGCTGGAAGCGCTTAGCAAGACGCTGAACACGCATCTCGGTGATCGAGTCAAGTCCCTCGAGGTGGCCTTCGGTGAGGTCACCCTTGAGGTGGACGCGGCCGATTATCTCCCTGTAATGATGTCGCTGCGCGACGAGCCTGCCCTGGCGTTCGAGGAGCTGATCGATCTGTGTGGCGTCGATTACTCGACCTATGCCAACGTGCCGCGCACCGGGCGACGTTTTGCGGCGGTGGTGCACCTGCTCTCGGTCAGCCGCAACTGGCGTTTGCGCGTGCGCGCCTTCGCGCCGGACGACGACTTCCCGTCGCTGCCTTCGGTGACCGCAATCTGGAACTGCGCCGATTGGTTCGAACGCGAGGCTTTCGACCTGTACGGCATCGTCTTTCCGGGGCACACCGACCTGCGGCGTATCCTTACCGACTATGGCTTCATTGGCCATCCGTTCCGCAAGGATTTCCCCCTTTCGGGCTACGTCGAAATGCGCTACGACCCGGATCAGCAACGCGTCATCTATGAGCCGGTGACCATCGAACCGCGCGAGGTGACGCCGCGAATCGTTCGCGAGTCGACCTACGGGAACACCGACAATGCCTGAACTGCGCAACTTTACCCTGAACTTCGGGCCGCAACACCCGGCGGCGCATGGTGTGCTGCGCATGGTGCTCGAACTCGACGGTGAGGTCGTCATGCGGGCTGACCCGCACATCGGCTTGCTGCATCGGGCGACCGAGAAACTGGCCGAGAACAAGACCTGGATTCAGTCGGTGCCCTATATGGACCGGCTTGACTACATGTCGATGATGTGCAACGAGCACGCCTATTGCATGGCAATCGAACGTCTACTGCAGATCGAAGTGCCGATCCGTGCCCAGTACATCCGCGTGATGTTCGACGAGATCACGCGCATCCTCAACCACCTGCTCTGGGTGGGTTGCCACGGCCTGGATGTCGGTGCGATGACCATGGTCCTTTACGCCTTCCGCGAGCGCGAGGATCTGGTCGATTGCTACGAAGCGGTGTCCGGTGCGCGCATGCACGCGGCTTATTACCGTCCGGGCGGCGTCTACCGTGACCTGCCCGACAGCATGCCGCAATATCGCGAATCGAAGTGGCGCAGCGCGACGCAGGTCAAGGCGCTCAACGAGGTGCGCAGCGGCTCCTTGCTCGACTTCCTCGAAGACTTCGTGAACCGCTTCCCGAAGTTGCTCGACGAGTACGAGACGCTGCTGACCGACAACAGAATCTGGAAACAACGCTTGGTCGACGTCGGCATCGTCTCGCCCGAGCGTGCGCTGCAGCGTGGTTTCACCGGGCCGATGCTGCGTGGCTCAGGGATCGCCTGGGATCTGCGCAAGAAGCAGCCGTACGAGGTTTATGATCGGGTTGACTTCGACATTCCGGTGGGTGTGAACGGCGACTCGTACGATCGCTACCTCGTTCGCATGGAGGAAATGCGCCAGGCGAATCGCATCGTCAAGCAATGCATCGACTGGCTGCGGCAGAACCCCGGCCCGGTCATCTCGGACAACCACAAAGTGGCTCCGCCGAGCCGCGAGGCGATGAAGTCGAACATGGAAGAACTGATTCACCACTTCAAGCTGTGCACCGAGGGAATACATGTGCCGGCCGGAGAGGTGTATTCGGCGGTTGAGCATCCGAAAGGCGAGTTCGGCATCTATCTGGTGTCCGACGGAGCGAACAAGCCGTATCGCTTGAAGATTCGCGCGCCCGGGTACGTTCACCTGTCGGCCATGAACGAAATGGTTTGTGGCCACATGCTGGCCGATGTGGTGACCATCATTGGATCGCAGGACGTTGTTTTTGGCGAGATTGACCGCTGATGTTGAGTTCACAATCGATCGCGAGAATCGATCGCGAAATAGCCAAGTATCCGGCTGATCAGAAGCAGTCGGCGGTGATGGCGGCGCTCGCCATTGCACAGGAGGAACTGGGCTGGTTGCCCGGCGAGGCGATCGAGTTCGTCGCCGGCTATCTGGCGATGCCGCCGATAGCAGCTCTTGAGGTGGCGACCTTCTACAACATGTACGACCTGAAACCGGTCGGCAAGTACAAGATCTCGGTTTGCACCAACCTGCCGTGCATGCTCAGCGGGGGAGTCGATGCTGGCGAGTACCTGAAGAAAAAGCTCGGGATTGGCTACAACGAAACGACCGCCGACGGTCTGATCACGCTGAAGGAAGGCGAGTGCATGGGGGCTTGTGGCGATGCGCCGGTGATGATCGTCAACAACCGCCGGATGTGTAGCTGGATGGACCCGGAGCAGATCGACAAACTGTTGGCGGAGCTCAAGTAATGGCAATCCTTGGGGCAATCAACCCGATGCTCAGCGTCGGTTTGGACGGCGACAACGCGTGGCGCTTGGCCGATTACGTGAAACGGGGAGGCTATTCCGCGCTGCGCCGTGTGCTCGAGGGCAAGCTGCCGCAGGAACAGGTGATCAACGAGGTCAAGAAGTCGGTGCTGCGTGGGCGTGGTGGCGCGGGGTTCCCGACCGGCCTGAAATGGAGCTTCATGCCGCGCTCGTTCCCCGGCGACAAGTATGTCGTGTGCAATTCCGACGAAGGAGAACCGGGCACCTTCAAAGACCGCGACATCCTGCGTTACAACCCGCATTCGGTCATCGAGGGCATGGTGATCGCGGGCTACGCGATGGGCGCCGGGCGCGGCTACAACTACATTCACGGCGAGATTTGGGAGATCTACGAGCGCTTCGAAGAGGCCCTGGCCGAGGCGCGGGCAGCGGGTTTTCTGGGTGCGAACATCCTTGGCTCGGGGTTCAATTTCGAGCTTTTCGCGCACCACGGCTACGGCGCGTATATCTGCGGCGAGGAAACGGCGCTGCTCGAATCGATCGAAGGGAAGAAGGGGCAGCCGCGTTTCAAGCCGCCTTTCCCGGCGTCGTTCGGTCTCTACGGCAAGCCGACGACGATCAACAACACCGAGACTTTTGCCTCCGTTCCCTACATCATCAACCTGGGCGGCGAAGCGTATCTCGACGCGGGCAAAGCGAACAACGGCGGTACCAAGCTTTTTTCGGTGTCTGGTCATGTCAATCGGCCGGGCAACTACGAGGTTCCGCTCGGCACACCGTTCGCGACCCTGCTCGAAATGGCCGGCGGCGTGCGCCACGGGCGCAAGCTGAAAGCCTGCATTCCCGGTGGATCGTCGGCTCCGGTGGTGCCGGCGGCGGCGATGATGGAATGCACGATGGACTACGATTCGATCAGCAAAGCCGGTTCGATGCTCGGTTCTGGCGCGGTGATCGTGATGGATGAAACAACGTGCATGGTCAAGGCGCTCGAGCGTCTTTCCTTCTTCTACTACGAGGAATCCTGCGGGCAGTGCACGCCTTGTCGGGAAGGAACGAGTTGGCTGTACAAGGTCGTGCACCGTATCGAGCACGGTCATGGACGGCCCGACGACCTTGATCTGCTGTCCAGCGTAACCAGCAACATCATGGGGCGGACGATCTGCGCACTGGGTGACGCCGCGTCAATGCCGGTACAGAGCTTCATCAAGCATTTTCGCGACGAGTTCGCGTACCACATCGAACACAGGAAGTGCCTCGTGCCCGTTGAGCTGCAGCGCGCCGGCAGTGGCTTCTTCAAGGCTAGCGTTTAGGGTACGACACGATGGACATCGAAATTGACGGCAAGCTGGCGCACGTGCCGGATGGCGGCACGATCATGGATGCCGCGCAACAGGTGGGTGCCTACATCCCGCACTTCTGCTACCACAAGAAGTTGTCGATCGCCGCCAATTGTCGGATGTGCTTGGTCCAGGTCGAAAAGGCCCCGAAGCCGCTGCCGGCTTGCGCCACTCCGGTGACCAACGGCATGAAGGTCTTCACACATTCCGATCTTGCCGTGAAGGCGCAGAAGGGTGTGATGGAGTTTCTCCTGATCAACCACCCGCTCGACTGTCCGATCTGCGACCAAGGTGGCGAGTGTCAGTTGCAGGACCTGGCGGTAGGCTATGGCGGCGGTGCGTCACGCTATCAGGAAAGCAAGCGCGTGGTCATGTACAAGGACGTCGGTCCGCTGATCTCGATGCAGGAGATGACCCGCTGTATCCACTGTACGCGCTGTGTGCGCTTCGGTCAGGAAATCGCCGGCGTCATGGAACTGGGCATGGCGAACCGCAATATGCACTCGGAAATTGTCACCTTTCTGGGTCGCTCGGTCGATTCCGAGTTGTCCGGGAACATGATCGACCTCTGCCCGGTCGGCGCGCTCACCTCCAAGCCTTTCCGTTATTCGGCGCGCAGTTGGGAGCTGGCGCGCCGCCGCTCGATCAGCCCGCACGATAGTCTGGGAACCAACTTGACGCTGCAGATCAAGAACAACGTCGTGATGCGAGCCCTGCCGCGCGAAAACGAGGACGTCAATGAGTGCTGGATCTCCGACAAGGACCGCTTCTCCTACGAAGCGCTGAACTCCCCGGCGCGCCTGGGCAAGCCGCTGATCCGCATCGACGGGGCTCTGCGCGAGGTTGAGTGGAACGTCGCCCTCGACTATGTTGCGCACGCCTTGCGCGACATCGCCAGACAGCACGGCGGCGAATCGATCGCTGCCCTGGGTTCTCCGCACGCGACGCTGGAAGAGCTGTTCCTGCTCCAGAAGCTGACGCGCGGGCTGGGCTCGGGAAATGTCGATTTTCGCCCGCGGCGGCGCGATTTCTCGACCGACGGCAAACGCCTCGGCGTTCCCTGGCTCGGTATGAAGCTGGCCGAAATCTCCCAACTCGACGCGGCGCTCGTCGTCGGCAGCTTCCTGCGCAAGGATCACCCTCTATTCGCGCAACGTCTGCGCCAGTTGGCCAGAAAGTGGGGCAAGGTCAGCTTGGTCTCGGTCAGCGCCGACGATCCATTGCTCCCGCTGCATGCCCGGATGGCCGTTTCCCCGGCGGACCTGCCGGTAGCGCTGGCGGCCGTGGTGAAAGCTGCAGCCGAACAGCAAGGCAAGCCGGTGCCGGCGGGCGTGGAATCGGTGACCACCTGCGCCGCCAGCCAGGCCATTGCCAGAAGTCTGATCGAGGGCGAGAAAAGCGCGATCTTTCTCGGCAATGCCGCCGAGCAGAGTCCGTACGCCGGACAATTGCACGCCCTGGCCAACGCCTTGGCCGAACTGACCGGGGCAAGTTGCGGCTTCATCGGTGAAGCGGCGAACAGCGTTGGTGGCCATCTGGCCCAAGCCGTTCCGACCTCGCTCAACGCGTACGAGATGTTCGCGCGGCCGCGCAAGGCCTATATCCTGCTTGGCGTCGAACCCGAGCTCGATTGCCACGACCCACAGATGGCGACTTCCGCTCTGCGCTCGGCCGACTTTGTCGTTGCTCTCAGCGCCTTCGCTGACGGCGCAGCGTGCGACCATGCCGACGCGCTACTGCCGATTGCGCCCTTTAGCGAGACCTCAGGTAGCTTTGTCAACACTGAGGGGCGAATCCAGAGTTTCAGCGGGGCGCTACGCCCGTTTGCCGATGCACGCCCGGGCTGGAAGGTCCTGCGAGTCCTCGGCAACCTGCTCGAACTGCCTGGCTTTGCCTACGAAACGAGCGAGCAGGTGCGTGCCGATATCACGCCGCTCGCCGAGGGTTTTGTTGGCGGTCTGGACAACGGCTTGCGCGAGTCTGCGCTGTCCTTGCCTGGCAAAGCGGGCGGTCTGCAGCGCATCGCCGACGTGCCGATCCATTTTGCCGACGCGCTCGTTCGGCGCGCGCCGGCCTTGCAGAAGACACGCGACGCGGCAGCGCCGGCGGCTCGTGCGTGCGCTGCTACGCTGGCCAGACTGGGGCTGAGCGAGGGCGCTACGGTACGGGTCAAACAAGCTGGTGGCGAAGCCCTGCTGGCGCTCGTCGCCGATGCTACGGTGCCTCCCGACTGCATCCGTGTGGCTGCTGGCCACGCGTCGACCGCGACGCTGGGCGAGATGTTCGGTGCGATCAACGTGGAGCGAGCATGATGGTGGAAGCGCTGCAGGCAATGTTGCAAGGCTTGTTCGGGCCGGTTTACCCGCTCGTCTGGACGGTGCTCAAGATCGTCCTGATCATTGCGCCGCTCCTGCTCGGCGTCGCCTACCTCACTTTTGTCGAGCGCAAGGTCATCGGCTGGATGCAGGTGCGCATTGGCCCCAACCGTGTCGGTCCCTGGGGCCTGATCCAGCCGATCGCCGACGGCCTCAAGCTGCTGCTCAAAGAGGTGGTGATTCCCACCGGCGCAGACAAGAGCGTTTTCCTTCTGGCGCCGATGTTCGCCTTTGCGCCGGCCCTCGCCGCGTGGGCAGTAATTCCGTTTACCGACCATCTCGTCCTCGCCGACGTCGATGCCAGCCTGCTCTACATCATGTCGGTGACCTCGATCGGCGTGTACGGGATCATCCTTTCCGGCTGGGCGTCGAACTCCAAGTATGCCTTTCTCGGCAGCATGCGCTCGGCGGCGCAAATGATTTCGTATGAGGTCGCGATGGGTTTGGCGCTGGTCGTCGTTCTCATGGTATCGAACAGCCTCAACCTGGGCGACATCGTGCAGGGACAGGGGAAAGGCTATTTCGCCGAAAAAGGCATTGGCTTCCTTTCCTGGAACTGGCTGCCGCTACTTCCGATGTTCGTGGTCTATCTGGTTGCCATCGTGGCTGAGACCAACCGGGCGCCTTTCGACTTGGCCGAAGGCGAGTCGGAGATTGTCGGTTTCCACGTCGAGTATTCCGGCATGGCCTTCGCGGTCTTCTTCCTGGCCGAATACGCCAACATGATCCTGGTCTCGACGCTGACCTCGATCCTCTTTCTGGGCGGCTGGCTGTCGCCGGTCGGTTTCCTTCCGGACGGCATTTTCTGGCTGTTCGTCAAGATTTCCGCCGTCCTTTTCATCTTCCTTTGGGTGCGCGCCACTTATCCGCGCTACCGCTACGATCAGATCATGCGCCTGGGCTGGAAGGTCTTCATCCCGCTTTGCCTGATCTGGCTGGTCGTCGTCGGGTGCTGGATGATGTCGCCTTTGAACATTTGGCAGTGAGAGGCCAGTCATGGGTTCGATGAAGGAGATTTTCAACAGCCTGCTGCTCAGGGAGCTGTTCAAGGGCTTGTCGGTTACCGGGCGCTACATGTTCGCGCGCAAGATCACCGTGCAATATCCCGAGGAAAAGACTCCACAGAGCTTTCGCTTTCGCGGCTTGCATGCCTTGCGGCGCTATCCCAATGGTGAAGAGCGCTGCATTGCCTGTAAGCTTTGCGAAGCCGTTTGCCCGGCGATGGCGATTACCATCGAGTCCGATCAGCGCGACGATGGCTCGCGCCGCACGACGCGCTACGACATCGACTTGACCAAGTGCATATTCTGCGGCTTTTGCGAGGAGGCCTGCCCGGTCGACGCAATCGTCGAGACCAGGGTCTACGAGTACCACGGCGAAGTGCGCGGCGACCTCTATTATACAAAGGCGATGCTGTTGGCGAATGGCGATCGGTACGAAACCCAGATTGCCGCCGACCGCGCACTCGATTCAAAGTACCGCTGACGGGGCGCCACGATGGAATTCCGAACCTTCGTTTTCTTCTTTCTGTCGGGCGTGCTGTTGCTGGCTGCGCTGCGCGTCATCACCGCGCGCAATCCAGTACATGCCGCGCTCTATCTCGTCCTCGCCTTTTTCTCGGCGAGCGGTATCTGGATGTTGCTACAGGCCGAGTTTCTCGCCATGGCGCTGATTCTGGTCTATGTCGGTGCGGTGATGGTCCTTTTCCTGTTCGTCGTGATGATGCTCGACATCAATCTGGACCGCTTGCGCGAGGGTTTCTGGAGCTATCTCCCGCTGGGGTCGATCATTGCGCTGCTGATGGTCGCCGAAATGGCACTCGTGCTCGGCGGCCGCCAGCTTGGTCTGCTGGAGAGTAGCGTGCGACAGGCGACCACTGAGGACAGCAACGTGCAGGCGGTCGGACGCCTGCTGTTCACCGATTACGTCTATCCCTTCGAATTGGCATCGGTCATCCTGCTGGTCGGGATCGTCGCCGCCGTCGCCCTGACTCAGCGCGAGAAGCGGAAGAACAAGGCGGTAAGTCCGGGGCAGCAGGTTTTCGTCAAGTGGAAGGATCGCGTGCGCGTGCTCTCGATGCCTGCCGAGAAGCGCGACAACTAGGCGATCGAAGCACAACAGGTATAAGACCGGGCGGCGGTGCTCTGTGCCGCTCGAAGCAAAAGGAATCAGGGAGGCACCTTGCTCACACTGTCCCATTTTCTGATCCTGGGCGCGATTCTTTTCGCGATCAGCATCGTCGGCATTTTTCTCAACCGCAAGAACCTGATCATCATCCTGATGTCGATCGAGTTGATGCTGCTCGCCGTCAATATGAATTTCATCGCTTTTTCGCATTACATGCAGGATCTTGGTGGACAGGTTTTCGTCTTCTTCATCCTGACCGTGGCGGCGGCCGAGTCGGCTATCGGGCTGGCGATTCTCGTGGTGCTGTTCCGCAATCTGAAGACCATCCACGTGGATGATCTGGACAGCCTGAAGGGTTGATCATGGAAATGCAAAAGCTCTACCTGCTTGTCCCGCTGGCACCCTTGCTTGGCGCCATCATTGCCGGCCTGTTCTGCCGGGTGATTCCGCGCTGGTTGGCGCATACGGTAACGATTGCCGGGGTTGCGATTTCCTGTGCCGCGTCTTTCGTCATCTTCAAGGATGTGATGGCCGGCAATACCTACAATGGCCCGGTTTATCGCTGGCTGAGCTCTGGCGAGTATCAGTTCGAAGTCGGTTTCCTGATCGATCAACTGACCGTCACGATGATGCTGGTCGTCACCTTCGTCTCGCTGATGGTGCACATCTACACCATCGGCTACATGCAGGACGATCCGGGCTACAACCGTTTCTTCAGCTATATCTCGCTGTTCACCTTCTCGATGTTGATGCTGGTCATGAGCAACAACTTCATGCAGCTCTTTTTCGGCTGGGAAGCTGTCGGCCTGGTGTCCTACTTGCTGATCGGTTTCTGGTACACGCGACCGAGTGCGATTTTCGCCAATCTGAAAGCTTTCCTGGTCAATCGCGTTGGCGACTTCGGGTTCATTCTCGGCATCGGCCTGGTTCTCACCTACTTCGGTACGCTCGACTATGCGGCCGTCTTCGCCAAGGCGCCTGCCCTGGCCGGCGAAACGATCGCCTTGTTTGGCGCCGAAAAGGGTGGCGTCGCCTTGCTTACGGCGGTTTGCATACTGTTGTTTGTTGGTGCCATGGGCAAGTCGGCTCAGGTACCGCTGCACGTCTGGCTGCCTGATTCGATGGAAGGTCCGACGCCGATTTCTGCCCTGATTCACGCTGCGACGATGGTAACGGCGGGGATCTTCATGGTCGCTCGAATGTCGCCGCTCTTCGAATTGTCCGACACGGCACTCTCCTTCGTCATCGTCATCGGCGCGCTGACCGCCCTGTTCATGGGTTTTCTCGGGATCATCCAGAACGACATCAAGCGAGTCGTGGCTTATTCGACGCTGTCACAACTGGGTTACATGACGGTCGCGCTGGGCGCTTCGGCGTACTCGGTGGCGATTTTCCACCTGATGACGCACGCCTTCTTCAAAGCGCTTCTCTTCCTGGCCGCGGGCTCGGTGATCATCGGCATGCATCACGACCAGGACATCCGGAACATGGGCGGTCTGCGCAAGTATATGCCGATTACCTGGATCACTTCCCTGATCGGATCGCTGGCGTTGATTGGCACGCCCTTCTTTGCCGGCTTCTATTCCAAGGATTCGATCATTGAGGCGGTCGCCCTTTCACATCTCCCGGGCTCAGGCTTTGCCTATTTTGCCGTGATGGCGGGGGTCTTCGTCACCGCCTTCTATTCCTTCCGCATGTACTTTCTCGTCTTTCACGGCGAGGAACGCTTCGGCCGAGCGGCGCACCACGCGCACGGCGCTGGACACGCGACGAGTGCACACGCGGTAGCCCACGACGCCGCACATGCTCACTTGGCGGGCGACGATGGACACGGCGCGCATCATGCCGATCAGGCACACGCCGAAGAACACCACGGCCTGGCCCCCGGCCAAAAACCGCACGAAACCCCTTGGGTGGTGACGCTGCCGCTGGTCATGCTGGCGATCCCCTCGGTGATCATTGGCTTTGTCGCGATCGAGCCAATGCTGTTTGGCGACTTCTTCAAGGGCGCCATCGTCGTTGACTCGACCGCGCACCCGGTGATGGTCGAGCTTGCGAGCCACTTCCACGGTGCTTTCGCGATGGCCACGCACGCGGTCACCACACCCGTGTTCTGGCTCGCTTTGCTCGGCGTCGCCAGCGCCTGGTTCATGTACATGAAGCGCCCCGATATCCCGGCGGCCATCAAGGAGCGTAGCGGGTTCATCTACACGCTGCTCGACAACAAGTATTACTTCGACCGTTTCAACGAGGTCGTTTTTGCTGGCGGCGCGCGCCTGCTCGGCAAGGGACTGTGGAAGGGCGGTGACGCTGGTCTGATCGATGGTGTGATCGTCAATGGTGCAACCCGCCTGGTTGCCTGGTTTGCGACCCTGGCTCGCCTTTTCCAAACAGGGCACATCTACCACTACGCATTTACGATGATTATCGGCGTGTTCATTCTGATGACCCTGTGGGTCACGCGCGCCTGAGCTGAGGAAGACTGGGAACGATATGTCAGGCACGCCGCTTCTCTCTCTTGCCATCTGGGTACCGATCCTTGCCGGGCTGGTCGTACTGGCGACGGGCTCTGATCGCAATGCACCATTGGCCCGGATGTTGTCGCTGATCGGTGCACTTGCCGGCCTGCTCGTGACGATTCCCCTCTACACGGGTTTCGACATGAGTACGCCGGCGATGCAGTTCGTCGAGCTGAGTCCCTGGATAAGGGGCTTCAACGCCAACTACCATCTCGGGGTCGATGGCATATCGATGCCCTTCGTGATCCTCAACAGCTTCATCACGGTTACCGTCGTGCTTGCTGGCTGGCAGGTGATCGAGAGCAAGGTTGCGCAGTACAACGCCGGCTTCCTGATCATGTCGGGTCTGCTGAACGGAATATTTTCCGCCCTCGACGGTGTGCTGTTCTACGTCTTCTTTGAAGCCTCGCTAATCCCGCTCTATCTGATCATCGGGATCTGGGGCGGCCCTCGGCGCGTCTACGCAGCGTTCAAGTTCTTCCTGTTCACGCTTTTCGGGTCCCTGCTCTTCCTGATCGCGCTCCTCTATCTGTACATGCAGTCGGGCGGCAGCTTTGCCATCCTCGACTGGCACAAGATGCCCCTCGCGCTCAACGCCCAGACCTGGCTGTTCCTGGCTTTCCTGGTTGCCTTTGCGGTCAAGGTTCCGATGTGGCCGGTACACACCTGGCTACCCGATGCGCACGTCGAAGCCCCGACCGGGGGCTCGATCGTCCTTGCCGCGATCGCCCTGAAGCTCGGTGCGTACGGCTTTCTGCGCTTCTCGTTGCCAATCGCTCCGGACGCTTCGCACGCGATGGCCGGCATGGTCGTCGGGCTGTCGCTGATTGCCATCATCTACATCGGCTTCGTCGCGCTGGTCCAGGACGACATGAAGAAGCTCGTCGCCTATTCTTCGATTGCCCACATGGGTTTCGTCACGCTCGGCTTCTTCATGTTCAGTGCCTTGGCGATCGAAGGCGCTTTGGTCCAGATGATTTCGCACGGCTTTGTTTCCGGGGCCATGTTCTTCTCGATCGGCGTCATGTACGACCGAGCGCACTCGCGACAAATCGCGGACTACGGCGGCGTAGTCAATCGCATGCCGAAGTTTGCCGCATTCTTCATGCTCTTTGCCATGGCTAACGCCGGGTTGCCGGCGACTTCAGGATTCGTCGGCGAGTTCATGGTCATCCTGGCTGCGGTCGGCCACAATTTCTGGATCGCCTTTGCGGCTGCGACGACCATGATCGTTGGGGCTGCCTACACGCTCTGGATGTACAAGCGCGTCGTTTTTGGCGCCGTCAGCAATCATCACGTGGCTGAACTGACCGACATCAACGCGCGCGAGTTCCTGGTCTTCGTGCTGTTTGCCGTCGGCACCCTGGTCATGGGTCTCTATCCGCAGCCCTTCACCGAAATCATGCACAGCTCGGTCAATGAACTGTTGCGTCACGTTGCCTTGAGCAAGATCCAATAACTGGTAGCCGCTATGACTCTTGCCGAACTGCAGTTCCAGATGCCCGATCTGCGCCTAGCCAGCGCAGAGATCTTCGTGCTGTTCATGGCGTGCCTCGTCCTGATCCTTGATCTCTTCGTCAGGGACCGCAAGCGCACCGTGACTTTCCTGGCCACGCAACTGACGCTGATCGGCGCGGGGGTGGTCACTTTGGCCACCGCTCCAAATGACGTCGGCTTTACCTTCAGCAACATGTACATTGCCGACCTGCTCGGCGATGTCCTCAAGCTGCTCCTCTACCTGACGGTGATCATCGTCCTGCTCTATTCGCGTGGCTACGTGCTGGAGCGTGAGCAGATGGCGAAAGGCGAGTACTACGTTCTCGCGCTTTTCGCCACACTCGGGATGATGGTGATGATTTCCGCCAATCATTTCCTCTCGGTCTATATCGGTATCGAGCTGCTGTCGCTCTCGTTGTACGCAATGGTCGCGATGAATCGGGACTCGATCCCCGCTACCGAGGCAGCGATGAAGTATTTCGTCCTTGGTGCGCTTGCTTCCGGGCTGCTGCTGTACGGCATCTCGATGATCTACGGGGCAGTGGGCACGCTCGAAATGAATGCGGTAGCCGAGCGCCTGATGACCATGGGCTATCAGGGAGAACGGACGATTCTGGTTTTTGGTCTGGTCTTCGTGGTTTCCGGAATCGCCTTCAAGCTCGGCGTCGTGCCCTTCCACATGTGGATTCCCGACGTCTACCACGGGGCGCCGACGGCCGTCACGTTGTTTATTGCTACCGCTCCGAAGCTGGCTGCATTCGCCATGGTCATCCGTATGCTGGCTAACGGACTGCTCATGCTGGCTCAGGACTGGCAGACGATGTTGATCCTGCTTTCAGTGCTCTCGATGGCAGTCGGCAATATTGCAGCCATCGCGCAAACCAATCTGAAGCGCATGCTCGCTTACTCGGCGATCTCGCACATGGGCTTCATGCTGCTCGGCATCGTTACGGGAGTGGTCGGCGGCGACGCTCGCTTCGGCCTGAACGCCTACAGCTCTTCGATGTTCTACGTCATCACTTATGTTTTAACCAGCGCTGGCACCTTCGGGGTCATCCTTCTCCTGGCTCGCGGTGGGATGGAGTCGGACGATCTCAACGACTTCAAGGGGCTGAACAAGCGCAGTCCCTGGTTTGCCGCCGTAATGATGATGATGATGTTTTCGATGGCCGGAATCCCGTTTTTCGTTGGCTTCTTTGCCAAGTTCTCGGTGCTGCAGGCGGTCGTTGCCGCCGGCTACCTCTGGTTGGCCATCACCGCCGTCGCATTCTCGCTAATCGGTTGTTTCTACTACCTGCGCGTCGTCAAGATCATGTATTTCGATACGCCGGTGAGCACAGCCCCGATCGAAGCGCCGATCGACATGAAGATACTGCTGTCGGCCAATGGTCTCGCGGTGGCACTGCTCGGCATCTTCCCGGGTCGGCTGATGTCGGTTTGCCACTACACGCTGGCCCGGTCGTTGTGGCTTTGACCGCGCCTACCTTCATCCCGACGCCCCGCCTTGGCGGGGCGTTTTTGTTGTGAGTTCGCCAATGGAAGACGAGTACGAACACTTGCGGGAAAGCCAAATCGACAGCACATCGGTCTTCCGGGGAAGCCTGCTCGACGTTCGCTGCGACCGGGTGCGGCTGCCGAACGGCGGGACTTGCTTACGCGAGTACGTCAAGCATCAGGGTGCGGCGGTCGTCATTGCCCAGCGCGCCGATCGGCGCCTGTTGTTCGTTCGCCAGTACCGCTACCCACTTCAACGACCCTTCCTTGAGCTGCCAGCCGGCAAGATCGATCCCGGCGAAACGCCTGCCGACACTGCCAGGCGAGAACTGCGTGAGGAGACCGGCTATGTCGCCGAGCAATGGCGGCACTTGGGCGTGATGCATCCCTGTGTTGGCTATTCCGATGAGCGTATCGAGATCTTTCTCGCCAGCAATGTGCAGCGCTGCTCACCACGCGAACTCGACGACAACGAGTTCATCGATGTGTTCACCTTGTCCCTGGCGGAGGCGCTGGAGGCAGCACGCGAAGGTCGGATTACCGACGCCAAGACTTTGAGTGGCCTGTTCTGGGCCGAGAAGGTGCTCGACTCCGGTTGGTGAGGCAGCCGCCTTGAGCACAAGCCTGGGTTGCCTGCTCGTGCTGGTCACGGTGGCCGGCATCGTCCTCGCTACGATCTGGCGGAGACGACGGCGGGAAGGCGGGCGCAGCGAGCAGACGAACGTCATACCATCCGGTGGCCGCATGCTTCACTCGGATCGAGTCGCCTCGCAGACCGCCGAGGATGTGCCGAACGGAGCCGCGCTGGCGCGCCTGAAGGAAGCGATGGCGGCCGAACGCTGGATCAGGTCAAACATTGCCGTGGTCTCCGGACTGCTCCGTGATGCGGGCACGTTCACCGAACTCGCCGAGAAACTGCTGGCAGGCTTGGCGCCGCTGTTGGGGGCGGAACGCGGCGCATTCTTCATCGTTACCGAAGATCGCGCAACGCTGAAGATGATCGCCACTCTTGGCACGGGAAGTTGCACCAACGCCCTGATCAGGGTCGGTGAAGGAACCATCGGCGAGTGCGCGGCGCGCGGGACGCGGCTGTTCCCGAGTGACTTGTCGGACGCCATGCCGCGCGAAGCTCCCACAGTCGGCAAGGAAAGGGCGAGTGAAGTGGCGCGAAAAGCGTTGCTCGCACCGGTGATGCGATCCGACCGCCCGCTGGCGGTAATCGAACTGACGACCTTGCGCTCCTTCGACGACCAGCAACTCGCTCTGCTCGACGGCCTGCTGCCAATCGTTGCCTTGAGTCTCGAAATCATCGAGCGCAGCACGCGCGCCAGCCGCTTGCTCGAAGCAACCCAGCAGCAGGCAGCGCAACTCGAAAAGCAGGCGGCCGAACTTGCCGTGCTTGAGGAACACAGTCGCTTGATTCTCGGGGCAGTCAATGAAGGAATATTGGGCATTGATCTGGACGGCTGGATGATGTTTGCCAATCGGGCGGTGACCGCGCTGCTTGGTTATACGACCGAGGAGCTTGCTCGGCGGCCGGTACATGAGTTGATTCACTACGCCTATCCTGATGGAAGCGAGCTTCCCTACGAACTCTGCGCCATGCGCTTGACCTCATGCGACGGGCAGTCACGTAAGGTCGACTGTGAAGTCCTTTGGCGGCGCGATGGCCGACCACTCATCGTCGAATACGCGACCACCCCTTTTTACAAGGCCGAGAAGCTGATCGGCACGGTAGTCGTCTTTCGCGATATCAGCGAGAGGCGCGCGGCAGAGGACCTGGTTCGCCGAGTTCACGCGGAACAGACCGAGCTGGTCGAAGAAACGACACGGATGAAGAGTGCCTTTCTCGCCAACATGAGCCACGAGATACGTACGCCGATGAACGCGATCATCGGCATGGCGCACCTCCTCTCGAAGACGGAACTGACTCCTCGGCAGCGCGACTACGCGCGAAAGATTCAGGATTCTGGCCAGCACCTGTTAGGCATCGTCAACGACATTCTCGACTTTTCAAAAGTCGAAGCTGGCAAGCTGTCGATTGAGGAAACCGAGTTCGCGCTCGAAGAAGTGCTTGATAACGTGGCCAACCTGATTGCCGAAAAGAGCAGTGCCAAGGATCTGGAACTGGTGATTGATGTTGATCCGGCGGTTCCTTCAGTTGTGGTCGGCGACCCCTTGCGTCTAGGCCAGGTGCTGATCAACTACGCCAACAATGCCGTCAAGTTCACTCAAGAAGGTGAGGTGGCGATTCGCGTCAGTGTGCAGGAGTCGAACGAGAAAACGCTCCTGCTGCATTTCGCCGTTCAGGACACCGGCATAGGTCTCAGCAGCGGCCAGTTGGTGGGGCTGTTCGAGAGCTTTTCGCAAGGCGATGTGTCGACGACGAGACGCTTCGGCGGAACAGGCTTGGGCCTCGCGATTTCAAAGAAACTGGTCGAGCTGATGGGCGGCGAGGTCGGTGTCAGGAGCGAATACGGCAAGGGCTCGGTCTTCTGGTTTACCGCTCGCCTGGGCCGGGCGGCCGACGGTGTCCGCCCGCTCCTTCCCAGCCCGGACCTGCGCGGCAGGAAGGTGTTGGTGGTCGATGACAATCGAACCGCTCGCAGCGTAATGCGTGAGCTCCTGAAAACGATGACGTTCGTCGTCAACGATGTGGCGAGTGGTTCGGCGGCCGTCGAGCAGGTCGCGCGGGCTGCGCGCAATGACCCGTATGAGATTGTTTTTCTTGATTGGCGGATGCCGGAAATGAGCGGACTGGAGACCGCCCAACAGCTTCACCTGCTATCACTGCCGGTTCCTCCGCATATCGTCATCGTTACTGCCGACAGTTCCGAGACGGTGCTCGAGCAGGCAACGACGGTGGGTGTTCGCGATGTCCTCCTCAAGCCGGTCAATGCATCGCTCCTCTTCGATACGGCGATGCGCCTGATTGGTGGCGAGCGTACAGATCTGTCGCCGCAAAGTGTCGTCCCGCGTCCCGTGGACGAGCGCCTATCGGCGATCCAGGGTGCGCAGATCCTGCTGGTTGAGGACAATGACCTGAACCAGCAGGTTGCGATCGAATTGTTGACTGGCGCAGGCCTGGTCGTAGATCTGGCGGTTGATGGGCAGATGGCGGTGGAGAAGGCGCGCAGCCGGCCGTACGACATCGTCTTGATGGACATGCATCTGCCGATCCTGGATGGTGTGGCGGCGACGCGCGCGATCACTTCGCTGTCCATGTGTCGCGAATTGCCGATCGTGGCCATGACCGCCAACGCTTTGGTCAGCGACCGCGAAGCGTGTATGGCGGCTGGCATGGTCGATTTCGTCGCCAAGCCGATCGAACCGGATGAGCTTTGGCGCGTGCTGATCAAGTGGGTTGCACCGCGGCAATCGGTAGCACAGGCGGTCGCCACGCCTGCGCCAGCGGATGCGGACGGCGACCTGGTACTGGCGACGATTGGCGGCCTCGACACGGCGCTCGGGCTGCGCCGTGTCTTGGGCAAGAAGCACGTGTATCTCTCGCTGCTGCGCAAGTTCGTCGACGGGCAGCGGATGGTGCCGAGCGAAATTGCAGCGGCGTTGGATGCCGCCGATTGGTCGACCGCCGAGCGTCTGGCGCACAGCCTGAAGGGCGTGGCCGGAAGCATCGGTGCGAGCGACCTGCAGGCCGAAGCGGGCAAGCTTGAGGAGGCGATTGCCACGACACAGTCGCGTTCGCAGGTTGATGCGCGGCTCGAATCTGCGGCTAGAATACTCGCCGCGTTGGTCGCCGAATTGCTGGCGAAGCTGCCACCACGGCCGGCGGAAGAGGGAACTGTGCCGGTCGACCCGGTCCAATTCGGGGTGGTCTGCCGGCGGCTGGCAGCCCTGTTGGCGGAAAGCGACGCTGAGGCCGGTGATCTCCTGGCGAGTCAGGCCAGCGTCTTGCGCAACGCGTTTGGTGGAAGCTATCGGGCGCTCGAGGGTGCAGTCAATCGTTTCGATTACGACGCCGCACTGCGGGCACTGCGCGAGGCGGCTGCGGCAGCCGGACTCGTCGTTTGACGGAATTGGCGGAGACGCATGGAGATTCTCGACTTCAACGAAAAGGCAACGGTTCTCGTCGTCGACGACACGCCCGACAACCTGGCCCTGATGTCAGCCTTGTTGAAAGAGACGTACAAGGTGAAGGTGGCCAACCGGGGTGACCGCGGGCTCCAGATTGCCGCCTCCGCAGCGCCGCCCGATCTCATTCTGCTTGACGTAATGATGCCCGATATCGACGGCTACGAGGTTTGCCGGCGACTGAAGGCGAATCCCGGAACGGCCGACATTCCGGTAATTTTTCTTACCGCCCGGACGGAACTGGAGGATGAACAGAAGGGCTTGGCGCTAGGCGCGGTCGATTACATTACCAAGCCGATCAGTCCTCCCATTCTGCTCGCGCGCGTTGCCACGCAGCTTTCGCTGAAGAGCAGCGCTGATTTTCTGCGCAGCAAGAATGACTTCTTGCGTGCGGAGGTCGAGCGCCGGACGCGCGACCTCGAGGCCGTCCAGGATGTCACGATCCTTGCCCTGGCGTCGCTGGCCGAAACCCGCGATGCCGAGACCGGGAAACACATTCTGCGCACGCAGCGCTATGTCAAGGTGCTTGCCGAGAGCCTGCGCGCGCACCCGCGTTTCGCCGATTTTCTCACCGAGCAGAACATCAAGGTGCTCTTCAAGTCGGCGCCGCTGCACGACATCGGCAAGGTGGGAATACCCGACCGCATTCTGCTCAAACCCGGGCGCTTCGAACCTGCCGAGTTCGAAATCATGAAGAGTCACACCCTGCTCGGGCGCGACGCTATTCAACTGGCCGAAGACTGGCTGGGGACGCCGGTCGAGTTTCTCACCATCGCGAAGGAAATCGCGCTTTACCATCAGGAAAAGTGGGATGGCAGTGGTTATCCGGAAGCACTGTCAGGCGATCGCATACCGGTATCCGCGCGCCTGATGGCCATCGCCGATGTGTACGACGCGCTGATCAGTCGTCGGGTCTACAAGGAGCGAATGTCGCACGAGCAGGCGGTACAGATCATCGTCAAGGGCCGTGCCACGCACTTCGATCCGGACATGGTCGATGCGTTCGTCCGGATTCAGGACGACTTCCGGCGCATTGCCGAGCGCTTTCCGGATTCCGCCGACGACTTGCAGAAAAAGATCGAGTTCCTCGCGCAGGCCGTTGCGGTCGACGCCTAGGTTCCGACAACCAGGCGCTGCGCGGCCAAGTGCCAGGTAACCGTACCTTGCCTACCTGGGCAAACGGCAAGCAGCGAGCTGGTGCGCGATGGATCAGCCGCGCAAGAGCGTTGCCTCGCTGCGCCGTCGCTGCAAGCGCTTGGTCAGGCGAACAACTGGCCGTGCTCGCGTGAACTGTGGAATCCGACGCGTGGCCATTTTTCACTGGTGACTTCGAGGTTGTAGCGTGTGCTCGCCAGGTACACCGGGTTGCCGTCTACGTCTTTTGCCAGACGCTGGAACTGTTCGCGTTCGAAGTTGCGCCGGGTGGTCGCGTCGGGAAAGGTCAGCCAGCGTGCGGTATGGATGTCTGCCGCTTCAAAGATCGCATCGACCTTGTACTCGGTCTGCAAGCGGTGTGCGACCACTTCGAACTGCAGGCTACCCACCGCACCGAGCAGGAGTGCGCCGCTCGCCACGTTCTCGAACACCTGGATCGCGCCTTCCTCGCCCAGTTCCTGCAGGCCCTTGAGTAGCTGCTTGCTCTTCAAGGGGTCGCGCAGGCGCGCGACGCGGAAGAGCTCGGGCGAGAAGTACGGAATGCCCTTGAAGGCCAGCGCCTCACCCTCGCTCAGGGTGTCGCCAATGTGCAGATTGCCATGGTTGTGGATTCCGATGATGTCGCCCGCTACGGCGTCCTCCATCAACTGCCTTTCGTTGGCCATGAAAGTGAGGACGTTGGCCAGCTTCATCTCGCGCTCGAGTCGCAGATGTTTCACCTTCATTCCAGGCGCGTAACGGCCCGAGCAGACGCGGAAAAACGCGATGCGGTCGCGATGCTTGGGGTCCATGTTGGCCTGGATCTTGAACACGAAGCCGCTGAAGCTGCTTTCTGCGGGATGAACCAAGCGGCTACCGCCGTCGCGCTCCTGTGGTGACGGCGCCCAGTCGAGCAGGGCTTGGAGGACTTCCTGCACCCCGAAGTTGTTGATCGCCGATCCAAAAAAAACGGGTGACTGGTGCCCGGCCAGGAAACCGACCAGGTCGAAGGGGCTGCTGGCGCTCTGAATCAGCTCGACATCCTCGCGCAGCCGTCCGATCTCTCCCGGAAATCGGGCGTCGAGAAGCGGGTTCGCCAAGCCTTCGAGCCAGGCCGATTCGCTGCGTCTCTCCTCGCCGGGAGCGAAGTGCAGCAGCCGGTCGTCGAGCAGGTGATAGACGCCACCGAAGGTCTTACCCATGCCAATCGGCCACGTAATCGGCGCACACTCGATGGCCAGGACACGCTCTATTTCCTCCAGCAGGTCAAAGGGCTCGCGTACTTCCCGATCGAGCTTGTTGACGAAGGTAATGATCGGCGTGTTGCGCATCCGGCAGACGTTGAGCAGCTTGATCGTCTGTGCCTCGACGCCCTTGGCTGCGTCGATCACCATCACCGCAGCGTCGACTGCGGTCAACACGCGGTAGGTGTCTTCGGAAAAGTCCTCATGGCCCGGCGTATCGAGCAGGTTGACGGTGTGCCCTTGGTACTCGAACTGCATTACCGAGCTGGTGACCGAGATGCCCCGCTGCTTTTCCACTTCCATCCAGTCCGAAGTGGCGTGGCGGGCGCTCTTGCGTCCCTTGACGGTGCCCGCCAATTGTATGGCACCGCCGAAGAGCAGCAGCTTCTCAGTTAACGTGGTCTTGCCCGCGTCGGGGTGCGAAATGATGGCGAAAGTGCGTCGCCTGGCGACATCGCGTCGGATATCTACAGGTTGGAGGGCGCCTTCGCTGTCGCTCGCCTCTAGGGTGGTCATCGTTTCCCGATCATCTCATGCAATAACGAGGTGCGCTGGCTGCGCCAGGCGGCGGGCAAGCCTTTTCAGGCCGAGCGCCGGCAGCGCAGCCTGCAGACGCTCGGGCTGCGCGGTGGCGGCGAGCGTCAGCCTCCCACCACCGGCGGCAGGCGCGTCGGTCAGGCGGATGCACTGCCGGGCGACCGCTTCCGCCACGTCGACCAGCATCGCTTTGCCGGCGACGATGGGTTCCAGCGTCGGCCGCAGGAAGGCGTAGTGTGTGCAGCCGAGGACGATCTGATCGACGCCGGACTCGAGCAGCGGGTCGAGATGACGGTGCGCTTCGTCGACGAAGTCGCCGTCGGTCAAGCGCAGGGCCTCGACCCGCGTCGCCCAGCCTGGACACGCCTCGACGAGAACCTCGACGCTCGTCGCGTGGCGCTCGATGAGTTGTGCCAGCCGTTGGCTGCGGGCAGTCGAAGCCGTTGCTAGAACGGCGATCCGTCGACTGCGCGAGGCGGCTGCCGCCGGTTTCACGCCCGGCTCGACGCCGACCACGCGCAGCTCGGGATAGGTCTCGCGGAAAGCCGACACCGCCGCGGCGGTCGCCGTATTGCAGGCGACGACGACGACTCGGCAACCCTGGTCGACCAGGTGGGTGCCAATGCGCAGAACACGGTGGCGGATAAAGCTATCGTCCTTGTCGCCATAGGGCACGTGCGCGGTATCGGCCAAGTAAACCAGGTCGGCGCGCGGCAATCCATCAGCGATTGCCGCGAGCACCGAGAGCCCGCCAAGGCCGCTATCAAAAACCCCGATCATTCGGCGACCCGGAAACTCGCATCAACAATATCTGAGCCGGCGCGCGGCCGGCTCGTCGGTTTCGTGCCCAAAGGCTCAACCAGCGGCGACCGGAATCTTGCCGATTCGGGCTTGCCATTCGCGCGGACCCGTGTTGTGCACCGATGTGCCGTTGGAATCGACCGCGACGGTGACCGGCATGTCGCGCACTTCGAATTCGTAGATCGCCTCCATGCCGAGGTCAGCGAACCCGGCGACGCGCGCTGCCCGGATGGCCTTCGCGACGAGATATGCCGCGCCGCCTACCGCCATCAGATAGGCGGATTTGTGCTGGCGAATCGCCTCGATCGCTGCCGGCCCGCGTTCGGCCTTGCCGACCATCGAAATCAACCCGGTTTGAGCAAGCATCATCTCGGTGAACTTGTCCATGCGTGTCGCCGTTGTCGGTCCAGCCGGACCAACCACCTCGTCACGTACCGGATCGACCGGGCCGACATAGTAGATCACCCGGTTGGTGAAATCGACCGGCAGCTTCTCGCCCCTGGCCAGCATGTCCTGAATTCGCTTGTGTGCGGCATCGCGCCCGGTCAGCATCTTGCCGTTGAGTAGCAACGTCTGTCCTGGCTTCCAGGCGGCGACCTCGGCCGGCGTCAAGGTGTCGAGATTGACCCGCGTTGAAGCCTGGGTATTCGGCGTCCAGTTGACCTTGGGCCACTCGTCGAGATCGGGTGGAGTCAGGTGGGCCGGGCCGCTACCGTCGAGGTGAAAATGCGCATGTCGGGTGGCCGCACAGTTCGGAATCATGGCGACCGGCAGGCTTGCCGCGTGTGTCGGGTAGTCGAGGATCTTGACGTCGAGGACCGTCGTCAGGCCACCGAGTCCCTGGGCGCCAATGCCGAGCGCGTTTACCTTTTCGTAAAGCTCCAGCCGCAGTTCCTCGACGCGGTTGCTTGCCCCGCGAGCGATCAGCTCATGGATGTCGACCGGCGCCATCAGGGATTCCTTGGCCAGCAGCATCGCCTTCTCCGGTGTACCACCAATACCGATGCCGAGGATCCCCGGCGGGCACCATCCGGCGCCCATCGTGGGGACGGTCTTCAGCACCCAGTCCACGATCGAGTCGGACGGATTGAGCGCGTAGAACTTCGTCTTGTTCTCCGAGCCGCCGCCCTTGGCCGCGCAGATGACCTCGACATGATGGCCAGGAACGATCTCATAGTGCACGACGGCCGGTGTATTGTCCTTCGAGTTCCGACGTGCTCCGGCGGGGTCGAGCAGGACCGAGGCGCGCAATTTGTTGTCCGGGTCGTTGTACGCCCGGCGGACGCCCTCGTCACACATTTCCTGGACGGACAGCGTGGCATCCCAATGGACGTCCATGCCGACCTTGAGGAAGATGACCGCGATGCCGGTATCCTGGCAGATCGGACGCCGACCTTCGGCGCACATCCGGCTGTTGGTCAGAATCTGTGCGATGGCGTCCTTGGCGGCCGGGCTTTGCTCGCGTTCGTAGGCCGCGCCCAGCGCCTTGATGTAGTCGAGCGGATGATAGTAGCTGATGTACTGAAACGCATCAGCGATGCTCTGGATAAAATCTTCCTGCTTGATAGTCGTCATTTCAGGCGCTCTCCGGTAGGTTTGGCGGGGCGAGTCCCGCTGCGGTGCTCGTGTCAGTGCTGGCCGGCGTGCTGCTGCTTGCTCATCGCCAGGGTCTGCGTCATCACCCGATCGACCCAGACCATGGCCAGGGCAGAACAGAGGAAAAGGGCGTGGATGACGACCTGCCACTTGATCGTATGCTCGTTGAGGTTGCCGGCGTTGATGAAGGTCTTCAGCAGGTGGATCGACGAAATACCGATGATCGCCGTCGACAGCTTGATCTTGAGTACGCCGGCGTTGACGTGCGAGAGCCATTCGGGCTGGTCTGGGTGACCTTCCAGGTCAAGCCGGGAGACAAAGGTCTCGTAACCGCCGATGATTACCATGATCAAGAGGTTGGCGATCATCACGACATCGATCAGGCCGAGGACGACAAGCATCACCTCGGTTTCGTTGATCCGCGTGCTGCTGAAGAACAGGTTGTGAATCAGATGCGAGAGCTCGACCATGAAGAGATAGACATAGACGCCCTGCGCGATGATCAGGCCGAGGTAGAGCGGCGCCTGTAGCCACCGGCTCCAGAAGATGAACATCTCGAGCCGGTCCACGGTAGGTTTCAGAGAGGCCATTGGCAGTTCTTCGGAGGGTTCGGGACGCCGGATTCTAGCACCAAAAAGGGCCTTTCTCCTGTCGCCGTTCCGCGCCCCGTAAGTGGTATGTAAGAAAGCGGGGGTTTAATCGCTTGGCATTGACGCGACCGACTGTGCGGCTGCCGGCGTCTGTTCGCTTGCCGCCTCAGGCCCGGGCGCACAATACATCCTGAGTGGATTCGGTTTTTTCCGCTTGCTGTCCTGACTCCTTCACTCCTCCAACACAATATTCTGCATGGGAGATGCGACATGTCACTGAACGATGCCGTAAAATTTTTTGAGCCGTCCGCCGAGTTCGTCAAACAGGCGACGATATCGGGCATGGATGCGTACAAGGCGCTGTGCGCCGAGGCCGCCAGCGATTACGAGGGCTACTGGGCTCGCCTGGCTCGTGAACACGTCTCGTGGAAGCAGCCGTTCACCCAGGTGCTCGATGAATCAAACTCTCCTTTCTTCAAATGGTTTGCCGACGGCACGCTGAACGTGTCGTACAACTGTCTCGATCGCAACGTCGAAGCGGGTCTGGGCGACAAGGTTGCGATCATCTTCGAAACCGACGGCGGCGAGGTCAAGCGCGTCACCTACTCGCAGTTGCTGTCGCAGGTCAGTCAGTTTGCCAACGGCTTGCGCGCGCTCGGCATCAAGAAGGGCGACCGCGTCATCATCTATATCTCGATGGGCATCGAAGGGATCGTCGCCATGCAGGCGTGCGCCCGCATCGGGGCCATCCACTCGGTAGTCTTCGGCGGGTTCTCGGCGCAGTCGGTACGCGATCGGATCAACGATGCGGGTGCGGTGGCGGTGATCACCTGCGACGAGCAATGCCGTGGCGGCAAGAAGATTCCGCTCAAGCCGGCGGTCGACGAGGGGATCGCGCTGGGCGGTTGCGAGTCGATCAGGAATGTCATCGTCTTCCAGCGTACCGGTGGCCCGTGCACGATGGTGTCGGGCCGCGATGTCTGGTGGCACGACGTGATTGCCGGACAGTCGGACGTTTGCGAGCCGGAATGGGTGGGTGCCGAGCATCCGCTCTTCCTGCTCTATACCTCAGGTTCGACCGGCAAGCCGAAAGGCGTTCAGCACTCGACCGGGGGCTATCTGCTGCACGCCATCCTGACGATGAAGTGGACCTTTGATCTGAAGCCGCACGACCTCTTCTGGTGCACGGCGGATATCGGCTGGGTCACCGGCCACACCTACATCGCCTACGGGCCTCTGGCCTGCGGCGGGACCGAAATGGTTTTCGAAGGCATCCCGACCTACCCCGATGCCGGGCGTTTCTGGAAGATGATCCAGGAGCACAAGATCAGCATTTTCTACACCGCGCCGACGGCGATTCGTTCGCTGGTCAAGGCGGCCGATACCACGCCGGCGGTTGCGCCGGCGCAGTACGATCTTTCGTCGTTGCGTCTGCTGGGAACGGTCGGCGAGCCGATCGATCCGGCGGCCTGGCAGTGGTACTACGACAAAGTGGGCGGCGGTCGCTGCCCGATCGTCGATACCTTCTGGCAGACCGAGACGGGTGGCCATATGATTACGCCGCTGCCTGGTGTGACGCCCCTGGTTCCCGGCTCGTGCACCCTGCCTTTCCCGGGAATTCAAGCGGCTGTCGTCGACGAAACGGGCACCGAACTCGATTGGGGCAAAGGTGGCCTGCTGGTCGTCAAGCGTCCGTGGCCGGCGATGATTCGAAACATCTGGGGCGACCCTGAGCGGTTCCGCAAGTCCTACTATCCGGACGACTTCGCGGGCAAGCTGTATCTGGCTGGTGACGGCTCGGTGCGCGATGTGAATACCGGCTACTTCACGATTACCGGTCGCATCGACGATGTTCTGAACGTTTCCGGCCACCGCATGGGTACGATGGAGATCGAATCGGCTCTCGTTTCGCACCCGATGGTTGCCGAAGCGGCGGTGGTCGGTCGTCCTGACGACCTGACCGGTGAAGCGATCTGTGCCTTCGTCGTGCTCAAAGGCGCCCGGCCAACCGGTGAAGCGGCCAAGAACATGATCAAGGAACTGCAGGATCACGTCGGTCGCGAGATTGGTCCGATCGCCAAGCCGAAGGATCTCCGTTTCGGCGAGAACCTGCCGAAGACGCGCTCGGGCAAGATCATGCGCCGCCTGCTGCGCTCGCTGGCCAAGGGTGAAACGGTTGCGCAGGATGTGTCAACGCTTGAAAACCCGGCTATTCTCGATCAACTGAAGGGGTAGCCTGACCATAGGCAAGGGGGCCAGGCGCGGTGCGCGCCCAGCCCCGGAAATCCCTGGCGCACGGCAGGCGCGTCAGGGGCGCCTGACCCTGGCCCCGCACGGCTGGCGCGGCAGGCCGCTACCCGTGCGGCAAGCGTCAGGGCAAACAGCAACAGACTTCCGGACCGGCGCCGGAGACGCCGGCCGGCAAAGCCAGGGAACAGGAATGGCCAATAGTGCGACTGAGATGTTGATTTCGGCGTGCATCCGCTTCCTGCAAGCCTACCCGCCTTTCGACCGGATGGAAGTCGAGGCCGTACGCTTCATCGCCGAGCGCGCCAAGTTGGCGCATTACCCAAAAGGCGCGCAGATCCTCGGCAGCGAGATGGGCGTCGCGCGCAGTCTCTACATCGTTCAATGTGGCCGGGTGCGGGTGAAGGCAGGCAGCCCGCTTGCCAACGTCGAGTACTCGTCGGTTACCCTCGGGCCGGGCCAGGCGTTCTCGATCGGCGCCCTGATGGCCCAACGTCCGTCGGCCAATGCCTACGTAGCGCGCGAAGAGGTCTTCTGCTACGAGTTGCCGTCAGACGATTTCTTCACGCTGACCCAAAAGAGCACCGCGTTCAACCTCTTCTGCACGCAACACATCGCCGGTCTGCTCAACCAGTCGCGCCAGCAACTGCAGCTCCAGTTCGCTCAACGCGCATCCGAACAGAAGACGATGAACTCGCCGCTGACCGCGATCGTCAAGCGAGAACCCGTTGCCGTTGGACCCCAGGCGACGATTCGCCAGGTCGTCGAAACGATGGCCGGACAGCATCTTGGCTCGATGGTCGTGGTGGACGAAGCGAGTCATCCGATAGGCATTTTCACGCTGTCGGATGTGCTGAAACGCATCGTCCTGCCAGGTGTTCCGCTTGACCAGCCGATTTCCAGCGTGATGTCGGGGTCGCCGCAGACGCTGCCGCTGGCGGCCAACGCGCACGACGCGGCGCTCGTCATGGCGATGCACGGGGTTCGCCACGTGCTCGCCGTGGACGAAGGCGGCAGTCTGCGCGGGGTAATCTCCGAGCGCGATCTGTTCAAGCTGCAAGGCGCCGGTCTGCGCCAGATTCGGCACGCGATCGATGCGGCAACCAGCATTCAGGTTCTGCAGCATGCACGCGCCGACGTACGCCAACTGGCGCTGACGATGTTGGCCGAGGGGGTCGGCGCGCAGGAGATCACACAGTTCATTTCGACGCTGAACGATACGGTGACGCGGCGCATCATCAGCCTCAATCTGGAACGTCACGACTTCTACGGTATTGACTGGGCGTGGCTCTCGTTTGGTTCGGAGGGACGCGACGAGCAGACGTTCAGCACGGACCAGGACAATGGCATCGTCTTCGTGTGTACCGACATCATGGACCGCGAGCAGACGCAACTGCGCTTCATCGAGTTCGCGCGCGAGGTCAATGAGGATCTCGACAGGTGTGGCTTCCCGTTGTGCAAGGGCAACATCATGGCGAGCAACCCCGACCTCTGCCTGACCATCGACGAGTGGGAGGAGAGGTTTGCCCAGTGGATACATACTCCGGAGCCGCAGGCGCTGCTCAATGCAACGATCTTCTTTGACTTTCGGCCGCTGCATGGCCGCTTCAATCTGGCGCATCGCCTGCGCCTGTCACTGCTTCGCCAGACGCGGGGAAATCCGCTCTTCCTGCGCATGTTGGCGCAGAACGCACTCAGCGTTGCGCCGCCGCTCGGGCGCTTTCGCGACTTTGTTACCGACGGCGATCCCGATCATCCCGGCTGCATCGACTTGAAGAAGTTCGGGGTTCGCCTGTTCACCGATGCGGCGCGCGTTTTTGCCCTGGCCCGCCAGGTCGAGGCGACCAACACCGTGCACCGCTTGAAGCGGGCCGGCGCCTTGATGAACATCCCGGCTGAAGATGTGGCAGCGAGCATCGAAGGTTTCAATTTTCTGCAACTGCTACGTTTGCGCCACCAGCATTTTGAACAGGAACAAGGGCGGGCCGGCGACAATTTCGTTAGCCCGGACGACTTGAACGAAATCGAACGCCGGATCCTGAAGGAAGCGTTCCGCCAGGCTCGCAAGCTGCAGGCGCGCCTGAAAATCGACTATCAACTCTGATCCGCATGGCCTGGTACTCCCGCTTCTTCCCATCACCCGACCTGCGTCAGCCTGCCTTGGCGGCCGAGCAGCAGCAGGCGATTGCTGCCTGGGAGCAGTTGCCGGCAGCCGACCTCCGGCGTTCGCACTATCGCTCGCGCTACGTCGTCATCGATGTCGAAGCGGCCGGTGCGAACAGCGACTGCCTGCAGACACTGGGCAGTGTGGCCGTCGTCGACGGATTGATCGATTTTGCCGATGCTGCGTACGTGGACCTCTCGTCGCTTGCGCCTGGGCATCAGGCGGACGACTCACCGCAGGGCGCGGCGCGCGCGTCGTCGGAGGGGCGTTTGATCGATGAACTGATTTCGTTTCTCGGTTTCACGGCCAAGGCCCCACTCGTTGCCTATCACGCGGCCTTTACCGCCAGACTGGTCGAGCAGACGCTGGCAGCGACACTGGGCATCGTTTGGCGCCAGCCCTGGATCGATCTCGACTGGGTGATGTCGGACCTTTTCCGTGAAGTCGAGGCGCGCAGTCGTCTCGACGACTGGTTGATGCACTTCGGCATTGACAGCATCCAGCGGCATCATCCCGTTTCGGATGCCTACGTGACTGCCAAGTTGCTGCAGATCACGATCGCGCGCGCGGCGCGCAAGGGGTTTGACACGCCGGCCGCTTTGCTCGAGGTCGAAAAAGCACGTCGCCACATGCACCAGAGTGTCTAGCGTCGATCGCCAATGGCTGAATACACGACCCCGCTGCGACGTTACTACGCTTTCTACACGGCCGGCTTCTTCGTCTTCATTCTGGTTCTTGCCATTCTCGAGCGCTACGGCATGCCGCCACGCTGGGTTGGCTACTCCTTCCTCTTCCTGACCATTTTCCTCTACGCAACGATCGGCGTTCTGGCGCGCACGGCCAGCGTCTCCGAGTACTACGTCGCCGGCCGACGAGTGCCGGCGGTCTTCAACGGGATGGCGACCGGTGCCGACTGGATGAGTTCAGCATCCTTCATGGGGCTCGCCGGGACGCTCTACCTTTCCGGTTATCAGGGCCTGGCTTACGTCATGGGGTGGACCGGTGGCTACGTATTGGTCGCGCTGCTGTTGGCTCCCTATTTGCGGCGATTTGGCCAGTTCACCATTCCCGACTTCCTTGCCGCGCGCTACGGTGGTAGCCCGGCGCGACTGGTCGGCGTCTTCGCGACCGTTCTTGCCTCGTTCATCTACGTCGTTGCCCAGATTTACGGCGTCGGCCTGATCACCAGCCGCTTCGTCGGTTTGCAGTTCGAAATCGGCGTCTTCGTCGGACTTGCCGGCATTCTTGTCTGCTCGTTTCTGGGTGGGATGCGTGCCGTCACCTGGACGCAGGTTGCTCAGTATGCCATTCTGATCGTCGCCTACCTCGTTCCGGTGACCATCCTCTCCTATCAGGTGACCGGCATCCCCTTGCCGCAGCTCACTTACGGACAGGTTCTCCAGAAGGTGCAGGTGCTGGAGGAAAAGATCTTCGCCGACCCCGCAGAGATCGACGCTCGCCAGCACTTTCGTCAGCGTGCCGATGCCTATTACCAGCGAATCTTGACGCTGCCCGAGTCACTGGCTGACGAACGACGTAGTCTCGCCGAGCAGATCGATGCGTTGAAGAGCAGCAACGCCCAGATGCGCGAGGTCGCTGCGCTCGAGCGCCAGCGGCGGGAACTTCCCGCAACCAGCGAGGATGCACGCAAGTACTGGGAAGACCTGATGCGCGAATCCGGGCAGCGCGCCAGCGCGCCCGAACACCATGTGACGCCCTATCCTGGCTCCGGCGAAACGGCGAACGATACCGCACGCGTCAACTTCCTCAGCCTCGTCTTCTGCCTGATGGTGGGCACCGCGGCGCTGCCGCACGTGCTCATGCGCTACTACACGACGCCCAGCGTGCGAGAAGCGCGCACCTCGGTGTTCTGGTCGCTCTTCTTCATTCTCGTGCTTTACCTGACCGGGCCGGCCTATGCCGTTTTTGCCAAGTACGAGGTGTACACCACGCTCGTCGGTTCGTCGATTGCTCAACTGCCCGTCTGGGTCAGTGCCTGGGGCAAGATCGGCCTGGTCTCGATCGAAGATGTCAATGGCGACGGTCTCCTCCAACTGGCAGAGCTGGCGCTCAATCCCGATGTAATCCTGCTTGCTACGCCCGAGATTGCCGGTCTGCCCTACGTCATTTCGGGGCTGGTGGCCGCTGGTGCGCTGGCCGCCGCGTTGTCGACCGCCGATGGTCTGCTGCTGACCATCGCCAGCGCGCTGTCGCACGACGTGTACTACAAGGTCTTCCGGCCGCAAGCCTCGACCCAGTGGCGCTTGGTCGTTTCCAAGTCGCTCCTTCTGGTTGTTGCCGTATTGGCTGCGACGGTAGCCTCGCAGAAGCCGGCAACGATCCTGTTCATGGTCGCCTGGGCTTTTTCCCTTGCCGGCGCGGCGCTTTTTCCGGCCTTGATTCTCGGCGTTTTCTGGAAGCGAGCCAATCGTGTGGGAGCGATCAGCGGGATGCTGGTAGGTCTGCTCGTGACCATCTACTACATGGTGCGTGTCCAGTTCGACAACATTCCATGGCTAGGTATACAGGGGATAGGCATGGAGCCCTGGCTGGGAATTCAGTCGACGGCTGCTGGTGTTTGGGGAGTGGCTGCCGGATTCCTGACGATCATTGCCGTCAGCCTGATCGGCAGCCCGCCCAGCCGGGAAACCCAGGAATTCGTCGAGAGCGTTCGCCATCCGGAAGGCGACGCCTGATGCCTGGTCGCGGCCGGACAGCAGCTTGGACGACGGCGCGCGCGCAAGGCAGCGGGGAGCGCGCGGGATGAGCCGGCCCGGGCGCGAAAGCTATTGGCGACGCAATCTGCAGATGACGGCGGTCCTTCTTACGATCTGGTTCATCGTCACCTTCGTGGTCAGTTTCTATGCGCGTGAACTCGCGGACATCGTCATCCTTGGCTTTCCCCTCGGCTTCTACATGGGGGCGCAGGGGGCACCAATCGTTTATGTCCTGATCATCTGGTGGTACGCGCGCTACATGAACAAGCTGGACAGCGAGTATGGCGTACGCGAGACGGACGCCGAGCCATGAAAGCGGCAGCAACTTTCGCTTCCGGCAGTTCAGTTCGCCAGGTGTGCCGACTCGAAGGGCGATCGGGCTGAGCGAGCGCGAGCGCTTCGAGCGCAGGACAGCGCACGTTGCTCTCCTCGCGCGCAGTGCTGTGACGGCGGGTGTCCATCAGCGATAGCGGATTGAGCCCGGGCAGCGGAAGGTCGCATAATTCGCCTCAGGACGATGTCAAGGGCAAGCAGCTTTCAGAGCGAATGGGCGAGTATGCGATCTGGCTGGGCAAGCGGAGCGAGTGCCAACAACTCGGGGCGGGAAGGGGCAGTGGAGCAGCGCGACGCGCCGAGGGTTGAGTCGATTCCACCGAATCAGCGCGCCGCCACTGGCGGTTCGGAGTGCGGCGACAGTTTGGCGTCGCCCTATGGTCTAGCGTCAGCCGTCGGACCCAGCAGTTCGCAGCGGATTGCCGCGCGTGGCGGGCGAGTCACGCGCACGCGTACCGCCGTCCTCGACACGCTGTGTAGCGCCAGTCAGCCGCTGGCGCACGAGGAGGTCGGTGCGGCACTCGCCGCTGCCGGCATTGCGCACGATCGGGTGACGCTATACCGCACGCTCGATTGGCTGGTGACCCATGGTCTGGCGCATCGTGTGGCCGGTAGCGACCGCATCTGGCGCTTCAACGCAACCGTTGAAGAGGGCCGAAGCCACGCCCATTTTCAGTGTGCGCGCTGCGGAGCAGTCTTTTGCCTCGAGACTACCTCGCCGACGCTCGCTGCGACGCTACCCCCGGGCTTCCGGTTCGAGCGAGCAGAGCTCACTGTCTACGGTGTTTGTCCGAACTGTTGACGGCGGGAAGACCGACTGCGTCGCGGGCGCTGCCGGCACGCGCAGACGCCGTGTGGACGCGCGGCGCGGCGCATCCTTTCCTCGACAAGGCTGACCCGGGCTGTATCGATGGCGCGCCGGCCGGCGTGGTCGCCCAGTGCTCAGATGCGGCTGGCGCGTTCTAGCTGATGCGCTACGCGAGCAGCAACGGCCCGCGCAGATGACGGGCTCGTGTTGCCGGCTGCGCGGTCAGCGCTACCGACGGGTCTCGCCCGCTTAGCGCTTTTCCGGGTTGTCGTGGCCACCGGCGGCAGCCGGAACCTCGGAGGCGCTGCGTCCGCCGATGAAGCCCGACGGCGATCCCTCCATCAATGCGCGTGCCTTCTTCCTCAATCCCTCGCGATCGAACTGTAGCTGTGCCGGCGCCAGCGGCGGGCAGAGCGCCGCCGGGTCAACCGCAGCCATGGCGCTCTCTTCCGGTACGTTCTCGGCATCGACGCGTTTCAGGCTGAGTTTTTCGAGCAGACGGCCCATCGCTGCGTACGACCGCAGGTAAGCTAGTGACAGATCGACATCGGCATTGACCTGTGTTCGCCGTGCATCGAAGAACTCGTTTTGTGTGTTGAGCAGATCGAGCAGCGTGCGCTGACCGATGTTGAACTGATCGCGATAGGCGTTGCGCGTTTTTTCGACCAGTTCGACCTGCTGGGTGATGTACGACAACTGCTCGCGCAGGCGGATCGTGTCGTGGTAGGCAATCGACAAAGTCTGGCGTAGATCACGACAGATCTTTTCGCGCTGGTCAAGCGCCGTGTTCTTGCGCTCGCGATACTGGCGGTCACGCGCAAGGTCGGAGCCCCCGTTGAACAGGTTGTAGCGCAAGCGCAGTTCGACGACCGTGTTGTCGCGCGAACCCTCGACGCCGAGGTAGTTCCGGATGTTCTCGCTGCGCGCCAGCAGGTCGACGCGCGGCATGAATGCGGCCCGGCGGGCATCCAGGTCGTACTGCGCCGCCTCGGTGTTTTCCACGCTTGCCCGCAAGGCGGGGCTGTGCTTCAGCGCCGACTGCAGGGCCAGGTCCACCCTCTCGGGCAGCGTTGCCGACAGATCTGCCGGGACAGGCAGGGCATTCGCCGGATAGTCACCGACAATCCGCAAGTAGCGCGCCGTCACGTCGTGCAGGTTGGCCAGCGCGGTCGTCAGATTAACGTCGGCCAGCGCCAGGCGGCTTGCCGCCTGGTCGACGTCGACTCGCTTTCCCACACCCGAGGCTGCGCGTCGTTGAAGCTGCTCGAGGGCAGCCTGGTGCTGGATATAGTTCTCTTCTGCGAGTTCGACTTGGCGGCGGTAACGCACGACATCGAGGTACGCGCGCGCAGCTTCGAGGGCAATGTTCTCGGACGAATCGAGCAACTCGAAGTAGCGCACCAGCTTGGCTTTGCCTAGTCGCTTTACTTCGTTCGAGGTGGCAAAGCCGTCAAACAGCATTTGCCGCAGGCTGAGCGAGACATCACGCCGGGTGTAGCTCGAGTCGCCTCCGGCGCTTGCCGGCTTCAGACGTTCCTGACCGGCGCCGGCAGACAGGTCGACCTCGGGAAAGAAGCCTCCGCGCGCCACGCCAATCTCCTCGGTTGCTTCACGGAAGGCATGCCAGCGCGCCAAGACTTCGGGATTCCGCAAGACAGCCGCCTGCGCAGCCTCTGGCAAGGAAACGGGCTCGCTGGCCAGGCAGGTGCCAACCAGGACGGCGCTGCTGGCGAGCACCGAGGCGCCCAAACGAGCAATAAATCTCTGTTGAATGATGGCCATGCTTCAACACTCCTACCCCGATAGCTATTCCATCGCATTATACTCATGACTGAGTGATATTTCTGGAAAAGGCATGGATTTGCCTCAGCTCTTCGCCAAGCCTTGTCGCTTTCGGCTGACATGTCGCTGAACATCGGGCGGCAGGCCGTTCCAGCGCTCCGTCGGTGCGGCAGCCTGCTGGCCTTCCCGATCGTGCTGGCGACCTGTTACGTCTTTGCCCAGCCGAGCCTGAGTGCACTGCAGGCGCAGCTGGTCGCCCGCTTTGGCGCCGCGAGAAGCGCGCTGCTGGACGACTGGGGCCGCGTTCTCGCGCAGGCCAGGAACGCGGGCGAGGAAAAAAAGCTTGCCTTGGTAAACGATTTCTTCAACAAGAACATCCTTTTTGAAGAGGACATCAGCACTTGGCAGCAGGCTGACTACTGGGCAACGCCGCTCGAAACAATCGGTCAGGGCAAGGGCGACTGCGAGGATTTCGCCATCGCCAAGTACTTCTCGCTGCGCATGGCCGGTATTCCGATCAGCAAGATGCGCCTGGTCTATGTCAAGGCTCAACTCACTGGCGGCGGCGAGTTCGTGCAGCGAGCGCACATGGTACTGGCTTACTACAGCAGGCCGCAGGCAGATCCTCTGGTTCTCGACAACCTGCAGAAAGCGATACAGCCGGCATCGAAGCGGCGCGATCTGCAACCCGTGTTCAGCTTCAACAGTGAGGGAATCTTTGCCGGCGTTTCGGGGGCAGAACCGCCTAGTGCGGGAAAACTCGGCCGCCTGTCACGCTGGGAGAACCTGCTGCAGCGCGCGCGCGCCGAGGGTTTTGACTAATCATGTTCGATTGAGGACGATGAACATGTCGATGTATCGCCAATTCTGGCTGGCCATCATCACCAGCATGCTGCTCGCATTTATCGGCAGCCTGGCTGCCTCGATGCTCAGCGCGCGAGCTTACCTGCAGGAGCAACTGACGATGAAGAATGCCGACAACGCTTCGGCGCTGGCTTTATCGCTCAGCCAGAGCAATCCCGACCGAGTCGCCATCGAGTTGACCGTGTCGGCTCTATTCGACAGCGGTCACTATGAGCTGATTCGCGTCGTCGACCCTGACGGGGTGACCATGGTCGAAAGATTCAGCGGGCCGGTCGAGCTCGAAGCGCCACGCTGGTTTGCCGATCTGCTGCCAATTCTGGCCCAGCCCGGACAGGCGCAGATCAGCAACGGTTGGGCCCAGGTGGGCACGCTGACCCTGCTCAGTCACAGCCGCTTCGCCTACGGCGCGCTCTGGAAAAGCGTCTGGCGGATGGTCGGCGCACTGGCGCTGGCCGGTGTCGTCGGCGGATGTCTCGGCTCGATCATTCTGGCGCGCCTGAGGGCGCCACTGCAGGCCGTCATCGAACAGGCGATGGCGATCAGCGATCGGCGCTTCATGATCATCGACGAACCACGCGTACCAGAATTGCGCCACCTGGCGGGGGCGATGAACATGACCGTCGGGCGCCTGAAGAAGATGTTCGAGGACGAGGCGGCGCGTATCGAGGCGCTGCGGCGGGCGGCTAACGTCGATGCCTTGACCGGGCTGGCCAATCGCGACCATTTCATAGCGCGTTTGCGCCAGTCGCTGGAGGGAGAAGACGCTGGCGAGGGTTGCTTGCTGCTCATTCGGCTGGCCGACCTGGGCGAGATCAATCGGCGATTAGGTCGGGTAAAGACCGACGATTACCTGCGGCGAATCGGCGAGCAGCTTGCGGCCTGCGCCAACCAGGATCCACCAGCGTTCGCCGGGCGCCTGAACGGAGCTGACTTTGCCCTTCTTCTGTCGCCCGGCAGTGATGGCCGCGCGCGTGCCGCCAGTCTGCTGCAAGCGCTCAACGACTGCGGCCGGCGCGCGGGTGGCGATGACGCGGCGGTGTGGATCGGGCTTGGCCGCTTCGATCACGAAAGCGATCTGCCGAACCTGCTTGCACGTGTTGACGGCGCACTTGCCGCGGCTGAGGCGAGTCGGCGCAGTGCCATTCGCGAGGTGCCTTCGGATGAACCAAGGGACGCCCAGCACGGTACTGGGCAATGGTCGGCAATGATTACGCGTGCGCTCGCACAGCAATGGCTACGGCTGGTGTTGTTCCCGGTGGTCGATGCAGCCGGCCGGCTGTCGCATTACGAGTGCCCGCTGCGCATGCTCTCCGACGAGGGCGGTCAGTGGTTGCCGGCAGGTCGTTTCCTGCCGATGGCCGAGCGGCTGCGGCTGACACCGGCGCTCGATCTTGCCGCGCTGCGTCTGGGCTTGAACGAACTTGCCTCGCGTTCCGAACTGCCGGGGCTGGCGGTCAATCTGTCAGCGCGCTCAGTCGTCGACGCCGGCTTCCGGCAGCAACTGCTCACCCTGGTGGCCGACTGTCCGAGCGAATCCCGCCGCCTGTGGCTGGAGGTCGACGAGAACGGTGCGTTCAGCGAACTACCGGCTTTTCGCGAATTTCGTCTCGCCCTGCTCAAGACGGGCTGTCGCGTCGGTCTGGAGCACTTCGGTCACCGCTTCAGCGAGGTCGGTCTGCTCCATGATCTGGGCCTGGACTATCTGAAGGTCGATGCCAGTTTTGTCCGCGACGTACACCATAACCGGGGGAACGCAGCGTTCCTCGAAGGACTGGCAAGCGTCGCGCACGACATTGGTCTGCAGGTGATCGCGGAAGGGGTGACGACTCGCGAGGAACTTTCCGCGGTGATTAGGTTGGGCTTTGACGGAGTAACCGGGCCGGCGGTCAGCGAACCGTCGGCCGGAGGCTAGTCAGCGGGGACCGAGGGACGGCCGATCCGGCGCCGCGCCTCGGTCTTTCCGCTCGGGCAACATCCCGGCCTAGTCGGTGATCAGTTTGCCCTTACTGAGCAGATCCTGGATGACTTGCTGATCGGTCGTGAAGCCGCCGATCAGGTTGGCATTCTGCAGGACGATCGTCTGCGTTTCCTGTCCCGCAGTGTAGCTTCCACCGATCTGGTGACTATCTGTCGAAAAGCCTCCGGACGAACTGACATGCACCAGCGTATTGCTACCGGCTTGCTCGAAGTGCAGGAAGTTGGTCAGGCTGCCGCTGTTTTCCCCCTGCAGGAGATCACGCAGGTCGAGACGATCGCTTTGTGCCGTCAGATCAAAGTCGGTCACGGTATCACTGGCCGGTGTGCCGGGTGCGCCGCGGTCGGCCAGAGCCCAACGGAATGTGTCAGCGCCGGCACCACCCGTCAGTTGATCATTGCCCGAGCCGCCGACCAGCACGTCGTTGGCGTTTCCACCGCTGAGCGTGTCATTTCCCGTTCCGCCGTAAAGCAGATCGCTGCCTTCGCCGCCACTGAGCACGTCGTTGCCGAAGAGCCCGTTGATGTGATCGTTCGACGCGTTTCCGGTAAGGGTTTCGCCATCGTGGGTACCCATCGTCGTGTTCGTCGTGCTTGCCACGGTGACGCTGATGTTCTGGGAGACGCTCGCCATGTCGGCGTTGCTGCCCTCAGTTGCACTTGCCGTCAGTGTCAGATTGACCGTTCCGGAGAAACCGCTCGGTGGGAGAAAGGTAAGTCCAGACAGTTGGGCTGGCGTCAGGCTCCACGTTCCGCCGCCGAGGTCGGTCCCCGCGGATAGCATCGCACCGCTGGGAACGCCGGAAATCGTGATCGCCAGCGTTTCGGACCCGTCGGTGTCGCGTAGCTGAATGTTCGCTGTAATAGCAACCGGTGCCGCATGGCTGGTCCCCCCGGCCATGAAGTCAATGCCGTTGATGCGCAGCGTCGAATCCTTGTCGTTGTCTTTCCCGTTGACCACCAGCCAGGCAAAACTGTAGTTGCCAGACATCGTCGGAGTAAAGGTATAGGTGCCATTGGTATTGGTCGCTGGGCCGGCCTGCTCGGACGATGTGATCAGGATATTCTGCCTTCCCCCGTTGGGATCGACCACCGACAGAACGACCATATCGTTGTAACCATCGTTGATTTCGCTCTGAAGAGTTTCACCATTGGTGAACGCCCAGTTGAATGCCACGGCGGTGCCCGGTGTCAGCGAGTAGTTATACATGGTCGCCTTGCCGTCGACCGCGGTGATCGGACCAGGATCGTTTGTCGTCGCACCGGCGGGCGGATCAAAGCTGTTCAGCAGCCCGGAAGGCAATTCCAGCGTGTTCTCGAGGAACACTCGGGTGATGCCCGGTTGTGTGGAAATGGTTGTCGGCCCGGCGTTCAAGCTGAATGCCGACGTTCCCACCAGCATGCTGGGTGCGTCGGCGACGGCGTTGACCGTGATCGCGACCGTATCCTGATCGGACAGGACACCACCCGAACCGGTGTTGCCGTTATCGCTGGTGGTCATCGTCAGCGTCGCGGTTCCGCTGTAGTTTGCGGCCGGGGCGTAGACCACGCTGCTGCCCAAGGTGGCGTTGATCTGGGCGGTTGTACCGGTCAGCGTAACGGTAGGCGTGCCGCTTCCTGCGATTGCTGCCGATCCGCCACTGACTGTCAGGGTGCCATGCGTGACTTGCAAGGTAACAGTCATGCTGCTGTTGCCAGCGTCGACGTCGGATATTGATAGTCCGGTGATTGCCTTGTTGGTGTCCTCATTGGTTGTTAGCGCACCTGGGACCAGGTTGACGGGCGCGTCGTTGACCGGGGTGAGATTGATTGTCGTTGCGCCGCTTGTCGTCGCCAGGCCGTCCGAGACACTGTAGGTGAAGCTGGTCGTCGTCGCCGCGGCCAAGTTGGCCGGGGCGTCATATTGCAGCCCAGCGAGTTGCACTGCGGTCAGCACTTGCCCGTTGCTTACCGGGGTACCGTCAGCGAGCGTGATGCTGCCCACGCTCGGCAGCCCGGTGACGGTGATCGTGAGCGGGTTACCGTCGGCGTCGGTTGGCGGGGAGAGGCCCAGAAGGGAGTTGCTGCTTTCCTCGGCAACGTTGATTATAGTAGAACTGACGACCGGGGGATGATTGACTCCCACCTGTACCGATCCATTGTCGTTCCCCATACCGGTGTTACCGGCGGAGTCGGTGACGCTGACATCGACGGTGTAGCTGCCGTCGGCGAGTGCGCTGGCTGGTGTGGCGCTGTAGCTACCGTCGGGCTGAACGGTTGCCGTCAGCGTCTGCACGGTGCCGGTGGAGTCGGTGACGACGAGCGTGACGGTGGATCCAGCGGCGGCGTTGGTCGTCCCGGTGATCGTCGGCGTGTTG
>WBZM01000398.1_pt1 | contig 63425 bp, 53 predicted proteins | sample 5204271 | NCBI WGS metagenome assembly WBZM01 (sample SAMN12344346, study PRJNA552823) | activated sludge metagenome | biome: Activated sludge suspended growth; feature: Nitrification reactor; material: Wastewater; isolation source: activated sludge from nitrification reactor of wastewater... | reverse complement strand
CCCCACCCTCGCTTGCGCGAACCAATGAAGCGGCCTGCCACGGCCGCCGAGAGCCAAACCCGAAGGGTATGGAGCTGCCTTCGGGACATACTCACTGCGCTTCGGCGAAGGGCAACCCCACCCCTGCTCTCGCTCCTTGCCTCCCGGGCTCGGCGGCCGGCCACGGCCGCCGAGAGCCAAACCCGAGGCGCGTTGACAAACATACATCCATGCACGTATGTTTCATCCATGAGCTCGAAGACGCCCGACTCCGAAGCGCTTCTCCCGCTGATCGAGCGCGGCTTCTTCGAAGCGCTCGAGGCGCACCGTCCTGGACTGACGCAGCAAACGAAGGCTCGGCTCGCCGAGCTGGGGCCGCGCGTCTCCCATCTGGTCCGCACGTCGCTCGACGAGATGCACGTCGGCTACACGCTGCTCGCCGTCGCCGGGTTCGAGGTCCTCGCGCCCGTCGACGGCGAGGTCATTGCGATGCGCGTCGTGGATGCCGCGCTGCACGCGCCGATGCGGGCGAAGATCCTCGAAGGCACGGCGGCCATGCTCGACGCGGCACCGGATCCATTTGCCGCGCTGGTCGCCGCCTCGAAAGATCGGGAGACGAGCTTCTTCGGTGAATCGTTCGACTTCCGAAGGCCGGTCGACGACGATCATGGCTATGTCTTGGAGATTCACCGCTGTCTTTATCATCAGGTGGTCCTCGCCTGCGGACGGCCCGAGCTGATGCCGCTGCTCTGCCGGGCAGACACGAGCTGGATCGACGCGGTCGACCCGACGCGTCACCACCTGAAGTTCGTCCGCCCGAGCACCTTCGTCACGGCGTCGAAGTGCCGCATGTGGTTCATGCGGACCGACGGCGACGACGCCGCCAGCCACGAGGCCGTGCATGGCCCGTAAGACGGCGGAGGAGGCGGCGAAGACGCGCGATGCCGTCATCGACGCGGCTCTCCGGGTGTTCGCGGAGAAAGGGTTCGCGGGCGCTCAGCTCGACGACATCGCGAGCCGTGCCGGGGTGACTCGGGGCGCGGTCTATCACCATTTCACCGACAAGACCGACCTGCTCCAGGTCGTGCTCGCGGAGCGATGGCCGGTCGCGACGGCGCCGCTCCTCGAGCCGCTCGAAAGGCTGAAGGGCCGACCGGCGATCGAGGGCTTCCTCGTCGCCTATCTCGAGGCGCTCGAGAAGGACGAGACGCTCCGCGCGCTCCTCGTCCTCTCGAGCTCGGGGGAGCTCCCCGCGACCATCGTGGGGGACGGTCGCGATCAGAAGCAGCAGGTGTTCGCGCGCTGGCTTCAGCTGCTCGATGCGCAGCTCAAGGCGGCGGGCGCGTCCAAGTCGACCCCGGTGCGGGCTCGATCCGAGTCGATCCTCGCCGGCCTGTTGGGATACGCGGTGCTCACGTCGCTCGGCCATCGCGGACGGTCGAACGCGGCCACGCGCGCCGAGCTGATCTTGTCGGGGGCGCTCGACGGACGCTGATCGTCGCGTTCGCTGGCGCAGCGTGAGCTGAAGGTGCGTCGGAACGAAGTGGCGCCGGGCGCCGACGCGACACCCCGCGTCTGGTCAAGGGCTTCGCGAAGGTCGCGTGAGCACCTGGATCGATCCATGGTCCGGGTGGCCCTCGGGGGTGACCCAGCCGCCCCGCTCCGACTACCATGGGTCGATGGCTTGGTGGGCAAGGTCGTGCGCGGGGCTCGTGGCATTGGGTACCCTGGCGGCGTGCGGTGACTCCGGCGCAGACGGGAGCGGCGGCACCAGCGAGACGGGACCGAGCGGTCCGGGCTCCGGCACCGGTTCGCCGAACGGCTCCGGGTCGATGTCGACGGGGAGCGAAACGACGACCTCGACCACGACAGGCGCAGGAGGTGGGGTCAACCCGCCGCCTCCGGTCTGTACGCCCGCGATGGGCGGCGGCAGCGCGACCACCGCGACACCCGAGCCCGTCGCATCGCTCGGCGATCAATGGCACGAGGCGTGGCTCGGCTCGCCCGTCATCGCGGATCTCGACGGAGACGGGACGAACGAGATCGTCGGCGCGCGCCATGGCCGCGTGATCGTGTGGCACGCCGACGGCGCGATCGTCTGGAAGGTCGACGTCGAAGGGCGCTGCTGGTCGTCGCCGGTCGTCGCCGATCTGCGCACGGACATCCCCGGTCTCGAGGTCGCGCAAGCCTCGGCGGACAAGATCTACGTGTTCGACGCGAGCGGCGCGCCGGTCTCCGGCTTCCCGTACACGTGGCGCGGCGAGCTGCGGAGCCTGGCCGCTGGCGACGTGGACGGCGACGGCCAGCTCGAACTCGTGAGCGTGACGACGCAGAACCTCCAGGCGAACGGCCAGACCGACATCCTGATCGCCGTGAACCCCGACGGATCGACCGTCGCGGGCTTCCCGCCGAACACGAGCGGCGCGAGCGGGTGCGACGACGCCTGCTACGTCTACAACGGCTACGATCAGAACGTCGCGATCGGGGACGTCGACGGCGACGGTGTCTCCGACATCTTCGCCACGCAAGACAACGCGTACAACTCGCTCCACAAAGGCGACGGCTTCGCGTTCGACTGCGACCCGGGGTTCCAGAACCGGTCGAAGTTCCTGGGCGTGCGCGGGCTGCACGACTTCGCCGAGGCGCAGCAGGGCTACGCGAACGACGAGGACACGGGCCTCCAGGCGCACCACACGAACACCGCCCCCGCGCTCGCCGACATCGACCAGGACGGCGTCGCCGAGCTCGTCTACGTGGCGAGCGTCCAGAACGCCGCGCAGACCGATCGCGAGAAGGGCGTCGCGCTCTGGGTGCTCGAGAACGACGGGACGCGCGCCGCAGGCTGGAGCACGCCGATGCACTTCCCGGACTACCTGGGCGGCCTCTGGGACTACGGCGACAACATGGTCGCGATCACGAACCAGGTGAGCGTCGCCGAGGTGGACCCGAGCCGGCCGGGGCCCGAGCTCTACTTCGCCGGGTTCGACGGGCGCATCCACGCGGTGGACTCCGCCCAGAACGAAATCTGGAGCTTCACCTACACGACGAGCGACGTCGTCGCGACCGGCGGCGTCATCATTGCGGATCTGTCAGGTGACGGCGTACCCGAAATCGCGTTCAACACCTACTCCACGCAAGAAGGCGTCTCGCACCTCTTCATCCTCGACGCGGGCGGCAACCTCCAGCAGCAGATCGCCCTGCCCGGCCGCGGCGCGATGCCCGTCCCGACCGTGGGCGACGCGGACGGCGACGGCATCCTCGATCTCGTCGTCAGCTTGAAGGACGACGACAGCGGGACGCAGCTCGCCGTCTACCGGGTCCCGGGCGCGAGCGACAACTGCGTCCTGTGGGGGACGGGGCGCGGCAACTACCTGCGGAACGGCTACCTGCCGCCGTGAGCCGGCTCACCCAGGCATTGCCGGCCCTGGGCCTCGTGCTCCTGGTAGGCGCGGGCGCGTTCCTCGTCTTCTTCCTGCTCTCGCGCCAGCGCCGGCGGCGCGTCGTCGTCCTCGAGGCCTTGGGCGGGCGGTTCGGTGTCCGGAACGTGCGGCCAACCTGGAACGCGGTCGAGGCGGAGATCGCAGGGCCGACCTGGCGAGGCACGCTCAAGGTCGTGACGACGAGCCGCTCCAACTTCGAGATCACCACGGTCGAGGCCACCACCGACAACGACGCCGGGTCCGAGCCGTTTGGCCCCGAGATCGAGCGGCTGCGCGCCGAGCTCCACCCCGGGATCAGCCACGCGCTCGTGGGCGCCGTGCCCGGCGTGTTCGTCACCCGGGAAGGCCGAAACGCCAGCGTCGTCGTAATGGGCCAGCGCTTCGACGACGAGGAGCACGTCGAGCAGGTGCTGACCTTGGTCTCGATGGTGTGCGAGCGCTAGCAGGCATCTCCCACGACGGCGCCGCTACTCGCTACGGAAGCCGACGCGGGCGTGGGAGCCGTCGCAGAACGGCTTCTTCGCGCTCGCTCCACAACGGCAGAGCCGCGCCTGGGTGACGCGGGCGACGACGCGCCCGGTGCCGCTCGTGATCTCGAGGTTTCCGCGGACCTGGAGCGGACCGTCGAGCTCGGGATCGATCTCGAGAGGCCCGTTGCGAACGGGGAGCATGTCGGTCGTGCCCGAGGGAGGCTCCCCGGTGGCGTCGAACTTCACGTCGTGGTGGGAGCCGTCGCAGAACGGCTTGTTCTTCGAGGCGCCGCACCGACACAGCGTGGCGCGGAACTGCGCGCCCGCGAGCCGCAGCTCGCCGCGAACGGCATAGGGGCCGCCTTCCCGTACCGCGAGCAGGTTCACCTTCGGCGCGCGCTCGTCTGCTTTGCCGTCCTTGCGCACGTAGCGGATCGCGCCGGACGGGCACGCGTGCGCGATCTCGACGAGGGACTCGACTTCGGTCGCGTCCGGCGAGATCCACGGGCCCTTGACGTTGGCGAGGAACACGTCCGGCGCGCCGGTCACGCAGAAGCGCGCGTGGATGCAGCGCTTCTGTTCGAACAGGAGCGTCAGCTTCCGGCCTTCGATGTGCTCGACGTCACCTTCCACCCTCGGCACGGGCGGCGCTGCCGCGGCGGCGGGGGGAGCGGGCTCGGCCGCGGGTGCCGGCGCGACCGCGCGTGCCGGCGCGACCGTATGTGGCTCGCCCGCCAGCGCGGCGACACGCCGGGTGAGATCGGCGAGCAGGCGCGCGGCGCGAACGGTGCGGTCGTCGCCGTTCCGAGCGAGGCGATCGGCGGCGATCTTCATCTGCTCGAACCGCTCGACGAAGTACTGCGCGGCGCTCGCGCCCGGCAAGAGCGGCGAGGCATCGCGCAGCGCCGTGAACGACATGCCGGCGTGGCAGTCGGGATTCGACGGGCCAGCCGGCAAGCGGGCTGCGCGCTCGCCGTAGAGCGTGACGGCGCGCATCAACTTCACGCCGAGATCGACGACGAGGCGCTTGTTCGGATTCGTTCGCGGAAGCACGTAGGCATAAGCGAGCAGCCGCAACATCGTCGAGTAGCCGGTGTTCGCGAGGTCGACGGTCTCCGCCGCCTCTTGGTGCTCGATCCACACGCGGCCTTCCCGTCGGAATGGCGGACGCAGGACGGGGTTCGTCGCCGCCGGCCAGGCCGGCGAAAATGCCGGATTCTCGGCGAGCAGCGCGCGATACTCGGCGCGCACGTCGGCGAACTTCTGAAAATGGGAGCCGGACGAGTGCAGCGGCGCGCCCTCGCCTTGTTCGACGATCGTCCGAAACGCAGCGAGCGCGGTCTTCGAGCAGATGACGGGGCGCGCTCCCGCGAGATCGACCTCGGCGGACGAGAGCTGCAGCTCGGGGTCGCCGGCGAAGGCCACCTTCTCGCCCAGGGCATCGACGAACGCGCGGAGCCTCGCGGCGAGCTCCGCGTAGAAGGCCCCGACGGTCTCGTAGTCGAGCGCCATCGGCGTGAGCCGCGGAGCGGCGTGGAAGCCGCGCGTGAACCTCACCTCCGGCTCGAACCCGTCACCGTCGGGCTCGTCCGAGCCTTCGGGGCGCTCGAGGTGGACGAAGTGTTGAAGCGACGCCTCACCGAACGGCGCGAGCTTGACGACGACCCCCGCCGGCAAGAGCCCGGGGTCGAGCGGAAAATTCGTGCGCCCGAATCGCGGCGCGGCGCCGAGCGCCGCGGTGACGTTCCAGACGGCGGTCAGGTGGCTCATCTCCTCGACGGCGATCTCGAGGAGGACGCGTCGCCAGCGGCTCACGGCCTCCGCCTCTTTGGCCGTAAGCCCTTCGCCCTCGCTCTTCAGAGAGAACGCGGCATACAGATACGTGCACATCAAGTTGTGCTCGAGCTCTGCGGCCTCGTAGAGGGCGTGGACCAGAGACTCGCGCGTGGGAACGTCCGCCATGGGCGTGGATCTTGGCACGAGCGAACGAGCCTGAGACCGCGAAAAAAGCGAACGATGTCGACCGTCATGCGTCCGGAGCGCGCGATCGGCGACCGGGCGACCATCGCGCTGATTCACGCGCGATGACCCAACCCATCACGCCTGAATCGTCGCCACGCGCTCATTCACGCGCGATGACCCACCCATCGTCGCCCAATCGACGCCTGGCCACGATTCGCGCGAGATGGGTCCGCGCACGGCAGGCCGCTCCATACCCTCCGGGCTCGGCTCTCGTGGCAGGCCGCGCCATTGGTTCGCGTAAGCGAGGGCGGGGAGGGGTTGGCCCTTCTCCGAAGCGCAGTGAGTATGTCCCGAAGGCAGCTCCATACCTTACGGGCTAGGCTCTCGGCGGCCGTGGCAGGCCGCGCCATTGGTTCGCGAAAGCGAGGGCGGGAGGCGTCCTCTGTCCCTTCTCGGAGTGGAGTGAGTATGTCCGCAGGCCGCTCCACACGGTTCTGGTCGGTTCTCGGCGGCCGTGGCAGGCCGCGCCATGGTTCGCGAAAGCGAGGGCGGGGAGGGGGGCGCCTTCTCCGAAGCGTAGTGAGTATGTCCCGAAGGCAGCTCCATACCCCACGGGCTCGGCTCTCGGCGGCCGTGGCAGGCCGCGCCATTGGTTCGCGATAGCGAGGGCGGGAGGCGTCCTCTGTCCCTTCTCGGAGTGGAGTGAGTATGTCCGCAGGCCGCTCCACACGGTTCTGGTCGGTTCTCGGCGGCCGTGGCAGGCCGCCGAGCCCCATGCGGCCGGAGGACCGGCGAGACGGAACGGAGAGAAGGGACAGAGGACGCCTCTTCGCCCGAGCGCCCACGCGCCCCCCCAAGCCGCTCACAGCTTCGCGGCGATCGCTTCCGCGCTCGAGACCTCGAACTTGCCACCCTCTTCCACGGCGAGCGTGCTGACGACGCCGTTCTCGATGATGGCGGCGTAGCGCTTGTTGCGCAGGCCCATGTTGGCCACGTTCAGGTCGAGCTCGAGGCCCATCGCCTTCGCGAGGTCGGCGTTGCCGTCTGCGAGCATCGTCACCTTGCCGAACGCCTTCTGGTCCTTGCCCCAGGCGCCCATGACGAAAGCGTCATTCACCGAGACACACGCGATGAGGTCGACGCCCTTGGCCTTGAGCGCCTCCGCCTGCTCGACGAAGCCGGGCAGGTGCTTGGCGGAGCACGTCGGCGTGTAGGCGCCGGGGACTCCGAACAGGACGACCTTCTTGTTGGCGAACAGCGCCTCGGTCGTCGTCTCTTCGCCGCCGCCGGTCTCCGCGGCGACCTTGATCTTCACGCTCGGGATCTTGTCTCCAACCTTGATCATGACGCAGCGTTACTACGGGGGGCCGCGGCCAGGAAGGACGGATGTTCGCCGGCGAGCTCCGACACCGTCACGGGCTCCAGCCCGCGCTCTTCCAGTGTGCGGAGCAGCCCCGGCAGCGCGTCCAGGCTCGTGGGCCGCTCGTCGGTCCGCTCCGCCGCGTCGTGCAGGAGCACGATCGCCCCGGGCTTCAGATCGGGCGTGAGGCGGGAGAGCACGACCTCGGGCTCGGGTCGGCCCGCGCCATCGAAGGCCCGGGCGGACCAACCGACCACACGGAGCCCGAGCTTCCTGACCGCGACGGTGATGCGCGGGCTCGTCAGCCCGACCGGAGGCCGAAACAAGGTCGGCTTGCGACCGGCCAGGCGCTCGAGCGCGGCCTGGTTCCGCTCGATGTCCTCGACGATCTTCGGCTCGTAGCGGAGGTTCAGGTAGTGGTCGTGGGCGTGGCTGTGGAGGCCGATCTCGTGGCCGTCCGCGAGGATCTGCTCCACGACGTCGGGGTGGCGGTCGACCTTGTGGCCGATGACGAAAAACGTCGCCTTCGCGCGGTGCTCGCGGAGCACGCGGAGGACCTCCCGTGTGTGGACCGGGTGAGGGCCGTCGTCGAAGGTGAGCGCCACGGCGCGGCGGTCGCGCGGCCCACGCGAGAGCACGTCGACGAAGACGCCCAGGTTGAGGAACCCGACGCCGAGGTTGACGACGACGAGCACCGCGAGCGCCGCACCGAGGAGCACCCAGGGCGTGACCGGCGCGACCACCAGGGACCAGCCGACCAGGCCGTAGCCGAGGGCGACGAGCAGAGCGAGGAGCGCGCGCGCCGCAGGCACCTGGCCTACCGCTTCGCCTTCTTCTGCGCGGCCGACTCCTCCTCGAGATCGTCCTCTTCCGCGGCGCTCGTCCCGATGCGGGCCTTCGACTGGGCGCCCGTCGCGACCCGAGCCTTGTCGCCCTTCGCCTCACCCTCCTCCGAGGGCGTGTTGTCGGCGTCGTAGAAGGCCCCGAGCACGCTGGCCACGAGGGCGAGGGACGTGATGGCCAGGCCGCCGAACGTGCCGTTCGCCGCGGCCTCGTGGAGGGACTGATTCGCCACCGTGAGCTCGCCGAGGCTGGCCGGGAACGGGAACGTGAGGAAGCTGCGGGTGAGCCACATCAGGCCGGCGCCGACGAGCGCCCCGAAGGCGGCCTTCAGGCCGGCCTCGATGCGCGCGCCCTCCGCCCAGATGGGCTTTCCGGCGATGAGGCCCACGAGGGCCCCGGCCGCGGCGGCCGCGAGGTAGGCGATGAGCGCCCCGGGCGCGGCGAAACCGGCCTTGGCCAGGGCGAAGCCCAGGAGGCCCCCGACAATCAGCCCTTTGACCAGCCCGAACAGCAGACGCAGCGCCATGCAGTTCCTTTTCCGAACCTCCCGAGCAGGGCCCCAGCCCGGCTTCGGGATTCTTTTCCTTGGCACGGCCGGGCTCACCCTTCAATGTGCTGCGCGTCGATGGCGGCCCGGGCAACAATCAGCGTACTCGTGTTTGGCCTCACCGTGGGCTGTTCCACGATCGGCTACCCGCTCGGGACGCAGCACGCCAAGCCGCTGGTCATGAGCGAGGCCGAGCGGGATCTGGACTGTCCTCCGGGCGACATCCGCGTGGAGGAGCTCTGGGGTGGGCGCTGGGAAGCGGTCGGGTGCGGCAAGAAGGTGCTGTACACCTCGAACTGCGACAGCATTCGCTGCGAGGTCCACTCGGAGGACGAGGCCGCCGTGCCGGCCGTGAGGGATCGGCCCAGCCCGCAGGAGATGCCGCGGTGAGCGACGAAGACAAGGCCGAGGTCGAAGAGACCGAAGACGAGAAGAAGGCGGGCGCCGAGGCGGAGGACGAGCCGGAGGGCGAGGCCTCGAAGGCAGAGGCCTCGAAGGCAGAGGCCCCGAAGGCAGAGGACGACCGGCCGTTTTTCGCGCGCGCGTACCCGCGCAGCCCCGAGCTCGAGCCGCTGATCGTCGCGTTCGACCGGGGCAACTATGCGTTGGTGCGGACCGACGCGCGAGCCCTGGCGGACAAGACCTCGGACGTTGCGGTGAAGGCTGCCGCCGAAGATCTGCTGAGGCGCACGCGGCCGGACTCGCTGAGCTCCGCCCTCGTGCTCATCGCGCTGGGGCTGCTCGTCTACATCGCGATCACCTACCTCGGCCATTCGCCGCACGAGGCCGCGCCGTGATCCGGCGGGTCGCGGCGCTCGTGCTCTCGTTGCTCGCAGGTTGCGGCGGCGGGACCGAGCCGCCGAAGCCGTCGGGCTGGCAAGGCGCGACGGACGGCCTGAAGGGCGCGAGCTCCGGCACCGAAGGCGAGAAGCTCTTCCCCATCGTGGACGGGCACATCTACCACTACCGGACCGAGTCCTTCGGCGAGGGGTCGGCGTCGGAGACCGGCGTGCTCATGATCAAGATGCACCGCTCGTCGCAGACCGCGGGCGAGCTGCGCAGGCCGGCCGGCCCGCAGCGGTTCGAGTTCACCCCCGCCGGCATCACCACGACGACGAAGGGCGGCGCGCCTGCCTTCCTCCTCAAGCTCCCGATCTCGCCGGACCAGCGGTGGCTCGGGCCCCACGGAGGCCAGACGCACGTGACTGGCACCGGCGTCACGGCGACGACACAGGCCGGCACGTTCCAGGGCTGCGTCACCACGGCGGAGGAGCGTGGCGGCGACGCCCCGCTCCGGGTGACCACCACGCTCTGCCCGGACGTCGGGATCGTCTCGCTCGAGGTCCAGAGCGGGGGCGCGGTCGAGCGAGCCGAGCTCGTGTACTTCGGCCCCCCGGTGGACCTCGGACCTGAGGGGCTCAAACGAGTGGATTGACGCGCGCCCCTGGTCCGGTACGTGCTTTCGCGCGCGCGAGAGACAACAAGGAGCGACCGTGAACTACTGGGAGTACATCCGCGTCGAGGAGTTGCTCCGCCTGCAGGGCGGCATCGACGGCGACGAATCGAAGCGGTCGAACGACGAGGTCCTCTTCATCGTCGTTCATCAGGTCTACGAGCTCTGGTTCAAGCTCGTCTTGCGCGAGCTCCAGAGCGCGCGCGACCTCTTCCAGCAGAACCCGGTGCCCGACATGGCGCTCGCCGGCGCCACACGATCGCTCAAGCGGGTCACGACGATCTTCCAGCAAGCGGTCCATCACTTCCAGGTGATGGAGACGCTGACGACGCGCGACTACCTGGACTTCCGCGACACGCTCATCGGCGCGAGCGGCTTCCAGTCGGCGCAGATGCGCGAGATCGAGATCCTGCTCGGGCTCGACGAAGAGAAGCGCCTGCCGCTCGGCGTGGAGTCCTCTTACAAGGAGGCGCTCAAGTCGATGGACGGCAGCTCGTCGCCCGCGCTCGATCGGGTGGAGAAGAGGCTGCACGGCGGGCAGAGCCTGAAGTCGGTCGTCTACGCCTGGCTCGCGCGGACGCCCGTGTCCGAGGTCGGCCCCGAGAAGTACCTCGCGGATGTGCTCACCTCCCACAAGGCCGAGATGGAGCGCCGCCTGGCCATCGTCGAGGAGCGGATGAAGCTCCCCGAGAGCGAGATGCTCCTGTGGCGGAAGCGCTACGACGAGGAGCTGAAGGCCGCCGAGCGGTTCCTCCTCTGTGAAGGAGAAGGCGCAGACGTTGCGCATCGGCGCAAGGTGCGCGCCGCCCTGGTCTTCCTGGAGAGCTACCGCGAGCTGCCCCGCCTGGCCTGGCCACGGGAGGCCATCGATGCCCTCCTCGAGATGGAACAAGCCATGATTATCTGGCGACAAAGGCACGCCCGGATGGTCGAGCGCATCATCGGCCGGCGGACCGGAACGGGCGGATCGGCCGGGGTGGACTACCTGGATCAGACCGCACTTCGGTACAGGGTTTTCGACGAGGTGTGGGCGGTGCGAACTTTGCTGTTGCGCGAAGGGGCGGTGCCCCCGATCGGCAACGCTGACGACTTCCGATTCCGCGTCGAGGACAGGCTTACGTGAAGCCCTTCATCAATCATTTCTTCAGGATCGACCCCCGTTCGCTCGGCCTCTTCCGAATCCTGTTCGGCCTGGCCCTGATAGGAGACCTCTCCTACCGCTGGGACCACATCGAGGCGTTTTATTCGAACGAGGGCGTCCTCCCCAACCACAACCACATCTTCAACCTGAAGCAGGCCGGCAAGCTCGTCTGGAGCGCCCTGCACGCCTTCTCCTCGGACGGCGAGGCGACCTTCGGGTTCTTCCTGATCCTGTTTTTCTACGCGTGCTTCACGATCGGCTTCAAGTCGCGCGCCTTCCACGCCCTCTCGGCGGTGGCGCTCCTCAGCCTCGTCGCGCGGAACACCCTGGCCAGCGGCCCGGGCGACTACCTCGCCCTCGCCATCCTGATCACGACGGTGTTCCTCCCCTTGGGCTCGGCCTTCTCGGTCGACTCGCTCCTCGAGCGCGTGCGCCTCGCGCGTGAGACGCCCCACGACAAGCTCAACGATCGGTCGAACCTCCCCAACGTCGATCAGACGGACGAGGCTCGCCTGCCCGGGTGGAGCCCGCGCTCCGTCGCGGCGTTCGGCGTCCTCTCGATCCTCGGCCTGACGATGCTCGCCCTCGCCATGAAGCAGACCGGCGCCGCCTGGAAAGACGGCTCGGCGCTCTCGAAGGCGCTGCACCTGACCCTGTTCGCGAGCCCCATGGGCTTCGACATGAAGGACTCCGGCCTGCTCGGGCCGCTGACGCGTGTCGTCTACTACAGCCAGTGGGCGATCCCGGTCCTGCTCGCCGTCCCGGTGGCCCGTGGCCTCGCGCGCGGCGCGGCGGCGCTCCTGCTCGCCGTGCACGGCCTGACCTACGCGCTCCTCACGAACCTCGGCCTCTTCGGCTGGACGCTCGTCGCCTCGGCCGCCATCGTCGTCTCGAGCGACACCTGGCAGGTCTGGGCGCAGCGTCACGACGCGAAGCGCGTCCGCACCGTCATCTACGACGCCGACTGCGGCGTATGTTTTTTCCTCTGCCAGCTCCTCAAGCGCTTCGACACGCGCAATCACCTGGTCTTCCAGCCCAACGATCAGCGCGACAAGCTCCTCGGCTGGGACGACAAGAAGCAGAAGATCGTCGAGCGTGAGATGCCGAGCGCCGTGACGGAGGACCTCGTCTCCGGGACGGTCGTCGCCGTCCGCCCCGACGGGTCGATCGCCACGCGCGCGGAGGCCGTGAGCGAGGTGCTCCTCGCCGTCCCCGGCTTCGCCATCCTCGGCCGCGTGCTCGCGCTGCCGGGCATCTCGGGCCTCACGGGCTCTCTCTACGACTTCGTCGCGAAGCGCCGCACGGACATCAGCGTGGAGCTCGGCCTCGCCGCGTGTGGGGTGGAGAAGCCCGCCGATGGCGCCAAGGCCACGCCCGACACCTCGCTCGAGGTCTCGCCCGCCCGCGCCGCTCGTTACCGCGCGACCGCCGGCCTCCGCGAGGCGCTCGCGGCGGTCTTCGTCGCGTCGGTGCTCGTGCAGACCATCCACCAGAACGAGCTGCCGCTGGGCGCGCCGAAGAGCGCGCTCCTCGCGAGCGTGTCGTGGTGGTCGCAGACCCGCGGCGACCTCGCCATCCTCACGCCGGAGCCCGCGGCCACGAACGAGTACATGGTGCTCGACGGCTACACGCGCGCCGAGGCGTCGATCGACCCGCTCACCGGCAAGGAGCCTCAGCTCGTGGCGAGCGCGGCGTTCGATCTCGGGCCGCTCTGGGCGAACTACCTCCGCCAGATCCACCTGCAGGAGCAGACGGCCTACCAGCCCGCGCTGCGGACCTACCTGAGCAAGAAGGGCCCGCACTGGCCCGCCGAGGCGAACGAGGAGAAGATCCTCGGCGTCGACGCGTATTGGGTCACCTCGACCGCCGGCGCCGAGCCCACGCCCGAGCGCATCTTCCGGCACGGTCGTGGCGGCAAGGTCTTCGGCCAGCTCGGCGCGCCCGAGCAGAGGACCGGCCCGCGCCGGCTCCCCACGCCGGGCCAGGCGAACGCCGAGGACGGCGGCGCCCCCGCTCCGCGTCTCCCCACCAATTTGTTCAAGAAGGAATGACCCGACTCGGTCGGGTGCGCGCCGCGGTGCGCGATCGATACCTCCGGGTCGATCCTCGCACCGCAGGCGTGTTTCGTTTGGTCCTGGGGACGCTGCTCTCGCTGGACTGCTTGCGCCATTGGTCCGAGGCGCAGCTGCTCTATTCCACGAGCGGGGTCCTGCCGAACGAGAAGCACCTCTGGCACCCGTCGTCGAGCTACCTCTTCTCGATCTTCCACGCCTTCTCGAGCGTGAACGAGGTCCACCTCCTCTTCACGCTCGGGCTCATTTGCCACCTCCTCTTGCTGGTCGGCTACCGCACGAAGCTCTTCGCGATCTTGAGCTGCGTGTTCGTGACCAGCATGGACAGCCGCATCCCCCTGGTCGAAAACGGCGGCTACGTCGTCGTCAACCTCACGACGTTCTACGCGTGTTTCCTCCCGATCGAGCGGCGCTTCTCGATCGACGCTTGGATCAAATCCTGGCGCGAGCGCGTCGCGACGAAGGCCGCGGATCTCGCGGACAGGCCGTGGATCGCCGAAGGAGGCCGCGCCTACTACTCGATCGTGGGCGCGCTCGCCGTCCTGAACTTTTCGATCATCTACTTCTTCAACGTCGTCAACAAGACCGGCAACATCTGGCGCAAGGGCGACACCGTCCACTACGTCCTCCACATCGATCGGATGGTGACGGGGTTCGGCGTGCTCACCCGCGAGATCACGCCCGAGCCCGTGATGCGCTTCGCGGACTTCTTCGTCCTCTCGGTCGAGGCGGTGATCTTCCTGTGCATCGTCTGGCCGCGCGGACGAAAGGTCTCGCGGCTCCTGGCGATGTTCCTCATCGTCTGCTTGCACGGGGCGTTCGGGACCATGATGCGGCTCGGCCCGTTCTCCTGGTTCATGATCTGCTTCTCGACGCTGCTCCTGCTCCCGGTGCACTGGTCGATGCTGCAGCGGTTCCGGGAGAGGCGCTCCTCGCCCTGTGAGATCGGGGTGGACGAGTCGTCGCCGCTCGCGCTCGTGGTGGCGCGCGTCGTCGCCCGGCTCGACCGGTACCAGCGCATCACCTTCGTGGCAGGCCCCGCGGGCGGCCTGCTCGCGCTGAGGAACGACGCGGGCGACTTCGTCACGGACCGCGCCGCCGTCGCGCGCGGCGTGTGCTCGAACCTGTCGATCGGGCCGGTGCTCAGCCGACCCGCGGCGCTCCTCCTCGGATGGCTCCGCGCGCGCGAGGCATCCGTCACGCGGTTCTTCGCGCTCCAGAGGCCGCCGGTCGCCGCTCCCCCCACGTGGCGCCTCGGCGCGAGGCTCGCGGTCGTGCCTCGCTTCGCGCGCGAGCTCTTCCTCGCCTACTTCGCGGTCTGTGTGCTCCTGCAGCTCTGGTTCGAGAACAAGTCCATCCCCAAGCAGCTGCCGCCCCCGGTCAAGCCGGGGCAGGTCCTGCAGCCTCACGAGCAGAAGGGCCTGTCTTTCATCAAGAAGGTGCTCGGCGATCGCGTCATCACGCTCAAGCCGGACAGCCCCAAGTTCCTGCAGATCACGATGACCTACCCTCGCCTCTTCCAGGGCTGGGGCATGTTCGCCCCGAACCCCATCCAGGAAGACGGCGTGCTCGCCGTCGACGCGTACACGGTCGACGGGCGCCGCATCGATCCGCTCACGGGCAAGGCGCCCGATCTGGACCTGACCGACTCGCGCGGCGAGGGCCTGTCGCAGCTGCGGCAAGACTACGGCAACCGCATCCGCCTCGATCGCAACGCGGTCTACCGCGACGATCTGAAGGACTACCTCATCGGCTGGCACGAGCTGACGAAGCGCCCGGAAGACGAGCTCGTCGCGTTCGACGTCTACTGGGTCCGCGACAAGTGCCCCGGCCCGGGGAGCGAGAAGCCGACAAACGGGGAGGCCGTGCCGATCGCCACGTGGCGCAAGCCCGGCTACAAACGCCCGCCGGAGCTCATGCCGATCCCGCCCGCGCCGACGGTCAAGAGCGCCGAGAAGATCGACGACGACCCGACGCGCTGAGCGTCACGGGTGGATGACGACGACGGTCGCCTCGTCCGAGGCGCGCGCCGCCATCGCGTGCCAACCATCGGGCAGCCGCGGCTCCGACCAGTCGAAGATCCACTTCGCGTCGATGGGCGAGAGGTTCACGCAGCCCGCGCTCTTCCGATCGCCGAACTCGTCGTGCCAGTAGGCGCCGTGCAGCGCAAACGCGCCGTGGAAGACCTGCGTGTACATGACCTCGGCGTGAACGCGCCCGGGCCGGTTCTCCGAGCGCATGTGCGCCGCGCGCAGCTTGGTGCTGACCGCGTACGTGCCGTTCGGCGTCGCCGAGGCCTCGATCATCGTGTTGTCCGGACGCATGTCGCCGCGGCCCGCGGAGATGAGCGTGACGAAGACGGGCTCGTCGCGCTCGTAGGCGATCAGCCAGCCGCCGATGGTCGAGACCTCGACCCAGGTGCCGCGCCCCGCGGCCGGCAGAGAGGCCGGGCGCTTCGCCTCCGGCCGAATGACGATGACGTCAGCTTCGTCGACCCACGTCCCGGGCGCGGACGTCTCGAGGTACCGCCGGCCCCCCTGCGTCACCTCCTGCCCCGTGAGCTCCGCGAAGCCACGGGGCGGGAGCGTCCCGTCGGCCCGCTGGACGGTGCCGTCTGCGCTTCGCGCATAACGCGGCCGGTCACCCTTCCGGAAGAAGACCGCCGGCAGGTGCGTGTCCTCGCCGAGCTCCACGCCGCGGAAGTCGGAGCGCGGGTAACGCTTGAGCCGCGAGAGCGGCACGACCGCGTGGTCCGACGTGAGCACGAACGCGCGGTCTTCGTGATCGAACTCGGCGCTGTAAGCGACGGTCGAGCCGAAGGGCACGTCCTCGTCGCCTTCGGTCACGGTGTAGGGCAAGAGGAGCGGCGGCGGGGCGGGCTCGCCCGTGAGCGAGAGGTCCGCCATCGCGAGGTTCTTGTCGAAGGCGCGGATCTCGTCGGCGTCTTTCGCCTTCTTCGCGCGCTCGAGCCGGGCGAGGTGCGAGCCCTCGCGGCGCTTCTGGTCCTCGGGCGACGGCAAGGTCCGGTACCGCGGCGCCTCGAGCGACTGCGCGTAGTCGAAGGGCCAGGCCGAGTCGATGCGAGCAGCCGACGCGGCGAGCGCGCGGTAGAGCTCGTCTTGGGCGTCGAGCGTCGCGTCGCGACCGAGGCACACCCAGCCCTTGGGCTCGATCGGCACCCATGTCTCGCAGACCGTCCCGTTTCCCGGCACGAAGCCGCTGCGGTCCCCGCGCACGGCCACCGACTGCCCCTGGCTCACGTAGCCCAGCCACTCCTCCGTCTCGGTCGGGCGCGGCCGGATCCACACGAAGCGCGCCTTCGCGTGGACGCGGAGGCTCGCGCGCGGCGTGGGCTCGGGCTCTCGCCTGGCCGGCAGGCTCGGGTCCTTCTCGTTGAGGAGGCGGACGATGTCCGGGTCGAGCGCGCCGTCTCGAGATCGCTCGCGGTGCTCGAGCAGATCGCAGCCCGCGAGCCCGAGAAGCAGGAGACAAGCGCCGCGGCGACCCACCGGCGCGCCAGGCTAGGGTCGAGTCCCCCGCCCGCGCGAGTTTTCGGGGTGTTCGCCTTGCGCGCCGGGGCCGCTCGGGTGCATGCTCGCCCCGCCTTGCGCCCCAAGCAGCCCGTCAAGATCAGCGACCCGGCGGTGTTCAGCGCTCGAGCGCGCCTCGACGAGTACACGAAGCTCCTGAAGAGCCGCCTGCGCGACTACTGGAGCGCGGAGACACGCCTCGACCGCACGCTCGCCTTCATCGAGGTCGAGGTCGCGGCCAAGCTCATCCAGTCCGGCGCGAGCGAGCTGAACATGCGCCTCCTGCCCCACGGCGTCAGGCACGAGGTCGAGACCGAGGTGAAGCGGCGCACGCGCGGCCTCACCGAGGCGCGGCTGGATCACGAGACCCGCTTCGGTCCCGTCCCCACCGCCTGACGTTCGGTCGCCCTCGGCAAGCGCACCGAGAACCGCGCGCCTCCCTCCGGGCTCTCGGCGACCGCGATCGTGCCGCCCGCCGCCTCGACGAGGCCCCGGCACACGGCGAGGCCCAGCCCCGTGCCCTTGCCCACCTCCTTCGTGGTCACGAAGGGCTCGAAGAGCTTGTCGCGAACCGACACGGCCACACCCGGACCGTTGTCGTCGACGTGTATCATGACGGATTGGTCATCTTTCTCGGCACGGACCACCACGGCGCCGCCCGGCCGGGGCACCTCGTCGGCGGCGTTCAGGACCAGGTTGAGCAAGACCTGCTGCAGGCGCTCGGCTGCGATGGCGACGTCGGGCACACCGGCGTCCACCTCGTTCGTCACCGTCACCTCGCGCATCTCTTTTTGCGGCGCGAGGAGGGCGAGCACCTCGGCGAGGACGGTGGCCACGCTCGCGTTGCCGCCCTCCGGCGCGTCGGCTGTCTTCGTGCGCGAGAACGTGAGCAGGTCGCGCAGCACGCGGTGAATGCGCTCGGTCTCGCGCTTCATGCGGATGAGCACGTCCTTGCGCTCGTCCGGCGGGAGATCGACCGTCATGAGGAGCTCCTCGAGCCCGATGAGCGCCGCGAGCGGGTTTCCGATCTCGTGGGCCATGCCGGCCGCGAGCCGCCCGACGCTCGCCAGCCGCTCGGTCCTGACGAGGCTCTCCTGCGCGCTCGCGAGATCGTGTGTCGTCTTCTCGAGCTCGCGCACCTTCACGCGCAGCGCCTCCTCGTCGGAGAGCAAGCGCTCGGTCATCTGGCGCAGGCTGCCCGAGAGCTCGCGCAGCTCGGCGGCGCCGATGTCCGGCATCTCGAGGCTCCGCGTGCCGCCGGCGACGCGCTCGGCGGCGTTCGAGAGGGCCACGATGGGTCGCACCACGAGCCTCGTCATGGCGAGGTAAGCGAAGACCAGGAGCGCGAGGGCGATGACGCCGGTGTAGAGCGCCACGATGCGGACGAGCGGCATCCGCCCGGTGCTCGCCTCGAGCGCGATCACGAGCGCGCAGCTCCTGTCGGCGCCCGGCACCACGACCAGCAGGACGGGCCCCGTCGGCCCCTCCGCGACCTGCGAGACCTCTTTGCCGGGCGTGACGGCCGCGGGGAGGCTTGCCGCGGCGCCGGCCACCGTGACCTGGGCGCCAGCCCCGTCGTAGATCGCGATGGCCAGCACCCCGCTCTCGGAGGTCTGCGCCTCGAGCAGGGTGGAGACGTCGCCGCGGGCCGCAGACGAGAGGACGTGCCCGGCGACCGCGCGCCCGAGATCGCGCGCGGCGCTCTTCTTGGCCGACGCGAGCGACGCCTCCGCGAGCTGCGCGACCGCGAAGTAGAGCGGCACGAACGCCACGACGAGCAGGACGCCGAGCGCGAGGAGGAGCTGGAGCCGGAGGCCGAGACGCAAGGCTCAGAGCACCGCGGGGGATCTTGACCCGTCTCGCGGCTCGCACGCCAGCATACACCGGAACACCGCCCCGACCTCGCTCGGGAAATTGGCCCGAAAGACCGAGTTGATGGTAGCCGCGTTCGAGCAACGATGACGCCGCTCGTCCGGGCAGCTCTGACTCTTAGGCGCGCGCTCCGCGGTGCGGCGGTGCTCGTGGCTGCGCTCGGCCTGGCCGCGGCCGTGGTGCTCGACGCGGTGAGCCCGTGGCCCGCCATGTACGCCGTGGTGGTCGGCGCCGTGCTCTTCGTCATCCTCGCGCGCGGGGTCACGCGCCTCGTACGCGGGAAGGAGCCCGGCGCGCTGGTGGAGATCGAGCTCGGCGCGCTCGCGATGGTCGGCTCGTATTGGCTCGTCTTGCGGGCGGATCGATCGCTCGGCGGCGAGACCTACCCGGCGGTCTTCGTCTGCCTCGCGGTCGTGAGCGCCTTCGCGCGGCCCGCCGCGTCGCTCGCTGCGCTGACCCTCGGCATCGGCCTCGAGGTCGCGGTGCGGATGCTCGCGCACGGCGAGCCCAGCCCGATCGGCGTCGCGCCCCACGCGGCCTTCATGATCATCTTCACCGGGCTCAACTCCGCGGTGCTGCGCACCGAGATCGCCCGCCTCCGCAGCGCCTCCGCCACGCGGCTCGGCGAGGAGATCGAGCGCGTCCGCACCGAGGCGCGCAGCTTCCGCCTGCTCGGCGCGCCGGCCACGAAAGAAGCGGCGCGCCAGTCCGACGACGACGATCGGCTCCTCGTCTCGGGCGTCGAGGAGATCCACCAGTCGGTCCTGTTCGCGCTCCGCCTCGTCCACGAGACGCTCGGCCTGCACACCGCCATGCTGCTCTGGAAAAACGACGCCGGCACACACCTTCGGGTGAGCGAGCTCGCGAGCGACGCGACCGATCTGGTCGAGGGGCCGTTCCTCGCCGGCGACGGCGTGTTCGGGGCCGCGCTCTCGGGCGGCAACGCGCTCAGCCTCGCGGACCTGAAGCCCACCTACAAGCTGCCCTATTACCCCGGCGCTTGCCCGGTCCGCGCCGTGTGTGTGGTCCCCGTGCACGAGCACGGCCGCGTGCGGGGCCTGCTCGTCGCCGACCGCGTCGTCGACAAGCCGTTCACGCCGCGCGAACAGGCCATGCTCGAGGAGGCCTCCCGCTACGCGGTCCGCGCGATCCACAACGAGCGCGTCTTCTTGCAGCTCGAGCGCGCCAAGGTCGAACAAGGCAAGCTCTACCGCGCCGCCGAGACGCTCGGCGCGGCGAAGACCGAGTCCGAGGTCATCGAGGCCGGCGTCCACAGCGCACGCGAGATCACCAGCGTCGACTACGCCGCGCTCACGCTCTTCGACGAGCAGACGCGCACCCACGAGATCCGCGCGACCAGCGGCGACTTCGAGGAGGGCGACGGCACGGCGCGCACCGGCGCGCGCTTCCGGCAGAACACCGGGCTCGTCTCCATGGCGCTCGAGAACCGCCACCCGCTTCCCTACCGCGGCGCGTACGACGAGAAGAAGCAGGTCGTCTTCACCAAACACCTCGTCCCCCCGAGCATGCCGAGCATCTTCGTCTTGCCGCTCGTCGCCCACGAGCGCCCGCTCGGCACCCTCGTCCTCGGCTCGCGCCGGCGCGGCGCCTTCGGCGAGGCGGTGCGGGGCACGCTCGAGGTCCTCGCGAGCCACATGGCCGTCTCGCTCGAGGGCGCGCGCCTCGTGCGCCGCCTCGAGGAGCTCGCCACGACCGACGGCCTCACCGGCCTGCTGAACAAGCGCGCGATGCTCGAGGTCGCGGAGCAGAAGCTCCTCGCGGCGAAGCGCTTCGGGCGCCACCTCTCGGTGCTCGTGACCGACATCGATCACTTCAAGAAGGTGAACGACACCTACGGCCACGACGTGGGCGACATCATCATCCGCGGGCTGGGCGACATCCTCCGGCGAGCCAAGCGCTCCACCGACGCGGTCGCCCGGTTCGGTGGCGAGGAGTTCGTCGTCATCTGCGAGGAGACCGATCAGGCCGGCGCGACGCTCCTCGCGGAGCGCGTGCGGCAGGAGCTCGAGCGCACGACGTTCGTGGCCGCCGGCCCCGGCGAGGGCAAGACCGTCCAGGTCACCTGCTCGATCGGGATCGCCACCTTCCCCGAGACCGGTACGACCTGGGACACCCTCTTCAAGGCGGCCGACCAGGCCCTCTACGCGTCCAAGCAGGGCGGCCGCAACCGCGTCACCGTCGCCTCGGCCGATCGGGTGCACGCCGCCTGAGCCCGAGACCTTCGTCGGCAAAGGGCTTGCGCAACCAGCCTTCGGGGCGCATTTTTCGCTAACCATGGCGGAAGACAAGAAGCCGACCGACAAGGCGAAAGAGTCCCTCGAGCGCGGGTTCAGCGAGCTGTTCCGCGCAGCGGGGTCGGTCGCCGAAGCCGTCAAGCGGGAGACGAAGAAGAGCGGCGGCTTGACGAAGGCTGTGGACGACGCCGGCCGCGAGATCGTGCGCGCCGCCTCGAACGTGGCCACCTTCGTCGGGTCGGAGCTCACGACGTGGGGCAAGAAGGCACAAGAGGCCGTGGACCCCGACGCGCGCGCACACGCTCAGCACACGGAGGAGCCGATGGAGACCGCCAACAAGAAGCCCCAGTCCGCGGTGACCGGCGAAGAAGACTGGCCGAAGACCCGCGAGGAGTACGAGAAGAAATACGACAGCGAGGGGGACGAGTGGCCCCGCTCGCGTGAAGAGTACATCCGCCGCTTCGGCCGCCCGCCCCGTCCCAAGAGCGACGATCCGGGCTTCCGTATCGCGACCGGCAAGTGAGGCGGCGCCTCATCCGAGCCGGCGCACGCGTCGATCGAGTCGTATGATCCCCTCATGCTCCTCCGCGCGGTCGCGAGCCCGCTAGCAGCCTCGTTCGATCGGCTCGTCGCGCGAGCCCTCACCGGGCGGAGCGCAGCGTCTCGACGAGGCTCGAGCGCCGAGGGGCTCGACCACCCGGAGCGGGTCCGCGCCCTCGAGCAGATCGAGGCCCTCTACCAGGACCTCGCGCTGGAGGACGTCGACGGCTTCTTCGGTCCGCCCGGCTCCCCGCAGCCCAGCCTCACGACGATCGGCGCGGTCGGCCACGGCCCGTCGAGGGCACACGTCGTCGACGCGAGCTGGCCGTCCGTCGCGAAGACCTTCTGCGCCGACGTCGCGGACCGCTTCGCCGCCACCCGCGAGAACCACCGCGCCCACGCGCGTTTTTTCCTCGGCGAGGGCAAGGACCGGTCGGCCGCCATCCTCGTGCACGGCTACCGGGGCGGGCAGCTCGCGATCGAGGAGCGCGTCTGGCCCGTGCGTTGGCTCCTCGAGCGCGGCGTGGACGTCGCGCTCTTCGTCCTCCCGTTCCACGGCCCACGCGCCACGCCCGGCACCGGCCCACGTTTTCCTTCGAGCGATCCGCGCTTCACCAACGAGGGCCTGCGCCAGGCCATCGGCGATCTGCGCGCGCTCGTGCGCTACTTCCGCGAAGCCCGAGGCGCCCGGCAGGTCGGCGCGATGGGCATGAGCCTCGGCGGCTTCACCGTCAGCCTGCTCGCCACCGTGGAGAGCTCGCTCGACTTCGTGGTCCCGGTCATCCCGCTCTGCTCGTTTGCGGATGTCGCGCACGCCGCCGGCCGTCTCGTCGGCTCACCCGAGGAGCAAGCCGTGCAGCGCGCCCTGCTCGATCGCGTGCACCACGTCGTCAGCCCGCTCGCGCGGCCCTCGAAGGTCCCGAAGGACGCGGCCGTCGTCATCGCCGGCCATGCGGATCGCATCACGCCCATCGCGCACGCGCAGCGAATCGCCTCGCACCTCGGCGCGGATCTCTTCACCTTCCCGGGTGGCCACCTGCTCCAGTTCGGGCGCAGCGAAGGCTTCCGCACGGTGGGGCGAATGCTGGGCCGTCGCGGCGTGTTCCGCGCGCGTTGAGGCGACGCGCGCTCAGCGCCTCCGAGCCCCGACCCCTCGAGCTCGCGCCCAGCGCCCTCGAGCCCCGAGCCCCGACCCCTCGCGCTCGCTCCCGCGAGGGGAGTCCCTTTCGGACCGGTCAGTGTGCAGAGGTGCGCACGTCTGCACGCGGCCGTTCGCTCGAAAAGCGCGAAAAACGCGCCTGATTGGGGGTATTCGTCCCCCTTGGTCAATGTGCAGAGGTGCGCACCTCTGCACATTGGCCCTTCGCTCAACAGCGGCGAAAAACCAGCCTGATTGCGGGCCCCCGCCCCCCTTGGTCGATGTGCAGAGGTGCGCACGTCTGCACATTGCCCTCCTGGAACCCAACCCCAATCGCTGCCGCTCGGGGCGGCCGAGGGCCGGCCGAGGGGCGGCGCGGGACGGCCAAGCCCGTCCGTGCCCCGACGCTGCCTAACCCAGGAGGTCGTCCATCGGGTGCTCCACGGGGAGCGCGAAGTCCGTCGCGGGCGTGGAGGCCTCGATGCCCGCGACCTTGCGGAACGCGCGATGAACATGCGCCGGGTTGAGGCGTGTGCCGGCGGGGTCGTCGGTCGCGAGCGTCGTCGAAGGGCTCGCGGGATCGAGCCGCATGGGCCGGAGCTGTTCGTCGGTGGCGCCGATGACGCGGCTGCCCGCGATGCCGGGACCGCTGACGAGCATCGAGGTGACGTTCCAGTGATCTTTGCCCATGCCGGCGTTGTAGGTCGGCGTGCGGCCGAAGTCGGAGCCGACCACGACGTAGAGCTTGTCGGTCAAGCCGAGCGTCTCGGCGAGCTCGAAGATGAAGCGCAGCAGGAGGAACAGCTTGCCGGTCTGCTTCTGGTGGTTCGTGTCGTGGGTGGCATGGGTGTCGAAGCCCGTCGTCGCGATGTTGGCCGCGGCGGCTTGCCCCGAAGAGAACGCGTAGAGCGCCGTCTCCGCGCTCCGCAGCCAGCTCGTGAGCTGCGTGTCGTTGTAGGGATTCAACGCCGGGAAGGCCGTCTTGGTCTCGATGGGCGTCGTCGGCAGGGCGAGCGCGAGCTGATCGAAGCCGGCCATGCCGGCGCGCGCCACACGCAGATCCTGGAGGCCCTCGGTCTCGCTCGGCAGGATCGCGCCCTGCCCGAGGCGGATGAGGCGCTCGTCGTTTGCGAGGCGAATGCGGCTCGCGGTCTCGGCGTCGTGGTAGGTCGACCAGTCCTCCGGGGCCGCGGTCGGGTTGGAGACGTTCGGTAGCGACACAGCGCGCAGCGCCGTGGGCGACGCGATGCGCGTGAGCGGGACGAGGTTGGCGGTCACGTCGTAGCCGCCGGTCGACAGGTAGGCGACCGGGAGCTTTTGCTCGCCCAGCTTGGCCGCGGCGAACATCGCGCCGAGCGACGGCAGCTGCTCGAAGCTCTTGCCGCTCCAGACGTGTTTCGTGCCCGTCTCGTGGTTGTTCGTCTGGGTGTCGATCCCGTTGATGACCGTGAGGCGCGAGCCGTAGTCGGTCAGGAACGCCTGGACGGTGTCGAGCTCCGTCGCGCCGTCTTTCAAGGAGAGCGGCGCGTAGGTGAAGGGACCCGAGGTCGCCGGCTCCGTGTAAGGGACCTGCACGAGCTCGTTCGCCGTCTTGCCGTCGAAATGGGTCGTCGGGTCCCAGCCGCCGCCCGCGTGGACGGTGATCAAGAACGGCCCCGCGTACCCGTCGCTGCCGGCGCGCGCACGGAGCGCTGGCAACGCGACGAAGAGGCCGAGACCGCCGAGGCTACCGAGGAGCTGTCGTCGTGAGATTCTCATCGTCGGCCTCACTGGAACAAGAAGCGGTAGTCGTTGAGAAGGTACGAGACCACGGCCATCCACGAGCGGATCGTGTAGTCGGGGTCTTCGGTGATCTGGTCGGCTGCGTCGAGCGGCGTGTCGACGTAGCTCGTGCAGGTCGGGTTGCAGTTCTGTCCTTGCGGCGTCGCGCGATCCCATCTGCCCTGACAGGAGGAGGGCAACGCCGGGTCGGCGGCGGCCGCGAGCTGGGCGTAGGTGTCGGCGAACACCTGGTAAGCCGCCGTGACCTCCGCGCCATCGACCGGCTCCTGGACGCCGGTCAGCCGCGCGATGAGGTAAGCGATGTTCTCGCGGATCTCCGCCTCGTCGGTCGCGGGCACCGAGCTCGTCTCGACCGCGGGGAAGAGGAGCCGCTCGGCCGCCGGCTTGGTGAAGTCCCAGGCGACCGACCGGCAAGCCATCTCGTTGGCCATTCGCGCGGCCACCGACGAAAAGAGCGAGTTCGGATCGGCGAGGCGCTCGGTCACGGCGAGCGAGTCGATGCCGCCGTAGAAGACCTCGTAGTCGGTGAGGAGCAGGTGGCGAGCGTTGCCGGTCGCATCCCAGCTCCCCCAGTGTGTCCCGAAGACGGCCTGCACCTTGTCGGCCGCGAGCTCCGGCGTGAGGAGCCTGCCGCCGCCGAGCCGCGACGCGAGGTGCGCGTTGAAGCCCTCCGGGACCGTCGACGCGCGGAAGAACGGGCTCTTCACGATCCGCGAGACGACGATGCGGACGTCGTAGCCGCCTTCGCGGAAGGCCTTCGCCACGTCTTGGAGGAAGCGGTCCTCCGTGTCCCACGCGTGGAAGCGCGCCTCGAGATCCGCTGCGGCGAGATCCGTCGGGTAAGGCTGTGGCGTTCGACCGGTGATGCCGCGATAGAGGATGCGCGTCATCGACAACGAGAACCGCGGGTCCTCCGTGATGCGCGTCGCCATCCAGCCGAGCATGTCCTTCTCCTGGCCCGGCATCGCCTCGGCGCCGAAGCCCGGCGGCAACATCTCCTGGTGGCGGTTGGTCGCCGCCGTCATGTTCGGATCGAAGTCGATCGACGCGCTGTCGGGGAACGCCGAGAAGGAGTTCGCGACCGGGTCGACCGTCGTGTGGCAGGCCGAGCACGCCGACGCGTTGCGCGGCGCGTTCGCGACGGCCGTCAGCGCGGAGGTGTCGACCGGGCGCTGCGCGAGGGCGAGCACGTTGGTCGCGAGGAACGCGTCGTAGACGATGCGCGCGCGGCCGCGGTCGCGGTTCGTCGCCGTGCTCACCCAGCGACCGAGGAAGCCGGGCGTGGAGAGCACGCCCACGTGCGGGTAGGCGCCGTCGACGAGGGCCGTCACTTGCTCTTCCTTCCAGTCCCCGTAGTTTTCGGGCGAAGGCGCGTCGAAGTCCGCCTCGAGCCCGTAGAGGATGGCCGAGTAGGGGTTCACCATCGTGTAGTCGGCGGTGAGGATCTCGGTGAACGGCCGGTTCTTGCGGACCACGTTGGCGATGATCTCGAGCGGCTCGTCCGTCAGCGCGCGGCGCGCGCCCGTCCACTTCGCGTTGTAGGCCGAGGTGCAAGCCGTGAGCTCCGCGCCGGTGAGGCCGGTGCAGAACGCGGTCGCGCCGTCCTTGCACTCCTGCGATGCCGGGTAGTTGTCGGTCGGGAACTGGAAGCAGCTCACCTGGACCGAGGCGCCCGCCTCGGTGAGCAGCGTGTCGTTGAAGAAGGTCTTGATGCGCCGGATGAAGCCCTCCTCCGCGAGGAGCGCGGTCAGGCGCGCGTCGAACGTCGCCTCGTCCGCGATGCCGATCTCTTCCGCGGTCGGGAGCCGCCCGCCGAGGACGAGCGCGGCGCGCCGGTAGGTCTCGTCCCACCCGTGCACGCCGACGGTCGTGAGATCTTCACCCGTGGGCGTCGCGCACTGCAGCGTCGGGTCCTTTGTCATCGCCGCGAACTGCTCGAGCGCCTTGTACTCGGGCGAGTCCGACGCGAAGAGCGCGCCACCCACGTGGGTGTCGCCGCCGGTCGGCTTCAAGAGCAGCTTGGGGATGTCGCCGACCTCCTCGAGCACCATGCGATCGAGCTGCGCGATGTTCTCGTCGAGGAAGCCCGGGTGCGTGTCCCACTGCAGGACGAAGCCCGCCGTCTTCTGCTTCGCGTTGTCCCCGGTGGACGCCTCGCCGCCGGGCGCGTGACAGGAGCTGCACTGCTGCGCGAGGGTCGGCCAGACCTGCAGCGCGAAATACGTCCGCATGTCCTGGCACGCGGGGTTCGTCGTCCCCCCACCGCCTCCCCCCGTGGCGTCGACCGGCGGCTTCTCGCCGTCCTCGAGGTCTCCCACGCAGCTCACCGCCCAGGGCAGGAGCAACCAGAGAAGCTTGGTGGCCCTCATGACGACGATTGTATGCGTGGTCAGGCCACTTCTGATCAGGTTTTCGTCATCTCTTCATGTCGATGATCCGCGGCGTCTTCGGCTCGTAGCAGAGCAAGGCAGGGTTCTCGTCTTTCATCGAGGCGCGCACGTGTGCGATCACCGCCTCGCCGGTCTTCGCGTCGGGCACCTTGATGCCGAGGCGCCGAACCCCCTCGACGAACTCGAGGAGCTGGATGTCGGCCACCTTGTCGAACGTCGCGAGCGCCTTGCGCGTCGTCGGGAACGAGTAGTTGAGCTCCGACTTCGGGCTCACGTCGTAGAGGTAGACGAACGGCGACTTGCAGCCTTCGGCGTACGTGATCGGCTCGGCGGGCTCGAGCCGCTGCAGCGTGCCGGCGATCATCGCGTAGAAGGTGCCGCCCCACTCCTCGATCCGCATGCCGCTGTGAGGCCACACCACGTCGGCAACCTTCGTGAAGGCGCCGTCCGCGTATCGGTAGATGGACTGGCCGTCGACCGCGTGGAGCACCTTGCTCGACGAGACGAACGCCGAGGTCAGGTTCGGCAGCACGGGCAGCGGGCTGAACTTGCCGCCTCGATACTCGAGGATCGGCTTGCTGCCGGCGTTCACGATCCACGACACGTCCCCCGCGCCGTGGAGCAAGAGCGTGTTGTAGTTGGTCTCCTTCACCCACTCGCCGAGCTCGTGGATCTTGCTCTTGCCGTCTTTGTCCCAGACCTCCGCGGCCGGCCTCTTGCCGCAGAGCATGCCCACGAGAATAACCGTTCCGTCCTCCGATGCGCCGAAGGCATCCGGCACGACGGCGTAGCCCTTGCGGTACTCGTCGTGCTGCACCTCGCCCGGCTTGCAGCCGGCCGGCTCCGGCCGCGTCGGGATGCGCGCCATGATCGGCCCGCGCACGCGGATGGTCTCGTAGCCCTCGTAGCCGTAGCCCATCATCAGGGTCGTCTCGCCGACCGTCGCGAAGCCGATCACGCCGCCGGCCCCGCCGCCGGGCGCGAACCTGTAGCCTTCGCCTTTTCCGGTCAGCGCCATGTACGTGGGCATCGGCGCGCGCCCGTTGTTCGACGAGTAGACGACGTCGATCCGGTCGGGGTACTTGCCGCTCAGCTGGTTCACGTAGCTCGCGCTTCCGAAGGCCGGCAGCGGCGCCGGGACCTTCCCCAGCCATTCGACCTTGTCTCCGTCGAGCCTCCCGACCCGGTCCTCCGACGAGATGAGGAGCGCGCCATCGACCCGCGCGAGCCTGGTCCAGCCGGTGATCTCCTTCTCCAGGTAAGGAACCGGTCGCAGCGTCACGGGCTTCGCCGGGATCGAGCTCGCGGCGTTCGACGAGCTCGACGCGGAAGCCGAGGCCACGGCCGTCGCCGACGGCGTGGGCTTCGAGGTCGGCGCCTCTTCGGGCGCGGCGCGCTCCTTGTCGGATGGACAGCCGGCGGCGCCCGCGACGGCGAGCGTGAGGAAGAACGAGAGGGCGCGAGAGGTGTTCATGGCTGGCTTGGTTTCCACGGTAAGGTGCCTCGGTAAAGCGGAACCTCGGACTCGACGATCGCGGCGCTGGGGTCGCGCCCGTCGAAGGTCTGCGCGACGCGCTGGAGCTTCACCCACCACACGACGGACGAAGGCGCGGCCGCGCCGTCGGGCGGGTGAAGGTCGAGCTCGACGACCCTCGGCTCGAAGAAGACGCGATCGTCATCGACGAGCTCGCGCGTGCCCCGGCTCCTCGAGATCTCGAGGTGGCGCTCGAGGTAGCGCACGCGGCGCAAGAGCACCTTTCCCCCGGGTCCGCGCAGCTCCGCGCCCACTTCGAGGCGTCGGAACAGGTCGCCTGTAGGAAAGGCGTGGCCCGGCGCGGTCTGCGCGAGAGTGATCTCGAGCGCGTCGGACAGGTCGAGCGACGCGGTCGCGGTGAGCGAGTCACGCAGCCACTCCGGATCCCGCACGACGCCGAAATCGTGTGACCGGCGCCCCGCCTTCGAGGGCATGTGGCAGCTCGCGCAGGATCGATCCGCGGCGGGTGAGCGCGCGTGCTCGCGCGCCGTCGTCTGCATGAACGCGCCGTCGTCGGTGGCGCCGGGCCGCGCGGTCGGGAAGCGGAACTCGTGGCAGCCGGCGCAGGCGGCGGCGGTCCCGAAGCCGGGCGAGCGCCGGATCGCGTGGGGCGCGTCGTCGCCGGCCGCCCCGTCGCGCGCCACGGCAAGGACAGCACCGTCATCGTCGACGTGGCACGTCACGCACCCCACGCCGAGCCGGCTCACCGGCCCGGCGACCGGCCTCACGTCCGCCTCGGGGGCATGGCAGTCCGCGCAGAACCCGGCGGGCTCGATCGCGAACGCGTCGCCGAATGCGCGGTTCGTGAACGCCTGGCGGTGCCGCGAGCGCTCCCACTCGCGCGCCTCCTCCTCGTGGCAGTCGGCGCACTCGGCGTTCTCCTTCACCGCGCGCGCTCCGCGGGCCCGGTGTGGGCGCGGCAGGTCCACCTCGACCGCCGGCTCCAGCGCGACCGCCGGCACGATCGGGCTCGACTCGACCCTTTCGAGCGCGGCCCCAACCCGGCTCGGATCGGCGGCCGTCTCGACGATCGCCGCGCTCGCAGCGGACCCTGCCACCAGCGCCGGCGGCTCGATCTCACCCGACCCGAGCGCCGCCTCGTCACAAGCGGCGCCGGCGCAGGCTGCCCCCGCAAAGACCAGCGATGTCACGAGGCGCCAACGAGGCACGGCGTGAGGCTATCCGACGCCGCGGCCATCGGGACCACTGGCCACCCGACCAGACTCATGGGCTCTTTCACGGTTCATCGCTTGACATGGATTAAATCCGATCTATTGATCCGGCCGTGGCCCGCCCCCGGAAGAGCCCTGCTTCACCCGCGAAGACCGAGCGCAAGGCCCCTGCGTCCTCGCGGCGGCCCCGGCTCGACCCGCAGCCGGCGGAGCGCAGCTCGGACCGCGTCGCCCGCGATCTGCTCGGCCGCATCGTCGCCGGGGAGTACGCGGTCGGCGCCGTCCTCCCGAAGGAGGACGAGCTGGCCGAGAGCTACGAGGTGAACCGCGGCGTCGTGCGCGAGGCGGTGAAGCTCCTGGAGGTGCACCGCCTCGTGAGGCCCGTCCGTCGCCGGGGGACGGAGGTGCTGGAGCCGCTCCGGTCGATGAGCCCGGAGGTGCTGGCGGCCATGCTGGTACCCAACCCCGGCAAGATCGATCGCAAGGTGCTCGAGTCGTTCCTCGAGGTCCGCTCGATCATGGACGCGGAGATGACGGCGCTCGCTGCCACCCGCCGCACCCAGGCGGACGTGCGCGCGATGAAGAAGCTCCTCGCGGAGATGGACGCGGCGCTCCGCGACGGGCCTCGCTACGGCAAGCTCGTCCACGAGATGGGCGCGGCGCTCGCGCGCGCCGCGAAGAACCCCGTCTTCGAGATGCTGAGCGCGTTCAACGCGCGCGTCGTGACCGATCTGGAAAGCGCGTTCGCCGCCACGCGGCCCGCCAGCCGCGAGCACCTGGACGGGCTGCGCCTCCTCGTCGACCTGGTGGAGGCGGGGGACGCCGCCGCCGCGCGAGAGCTGGTCGCCAACTTCCACGCGTGGGCCACGCCCCGCATCCTCGCCGCCGCCGCACTGGCGAGCGGCGAGCCCTTGAAGACCGCCCTGGAGGGACTCGACAAATGACGCAATCGTCAACATCGGAAGCGCGCGCGACGACCACGAGCACGCGGCAGGCGGAGGTCCGCCGGCACGGGCGCGGCTGGCTCAAGCGCGTCGATCGCCTGAACGTCCTCAAGGTCGCGGGCTCCTTCACCGAGATGGGCGAGCAACACGGCGCGCTCCTCGGCGACCAGGTAAAAAACGGCCCCATCCCCTATTACCGGCGAATGGTGGAGCGCCTCCTCGGCAAGCAGCTGGGCGCCGCGTCTCCCGTCGTCGCGGGCGCGCTGCAATACGTCATCGGCGCGCGCGTCGAGCGCGCCCTGCCCGCCTTCGCCAAGGAGACGGCCACGGGCATCGCGCGCGGCGCCGGCCTCGACGAGGCAGCGTTCCTGCGCGGCTGCACCATGCCCGACTCGCTCCTCTGGGTGACGGCGCGCATGATGCAGCTGCAGGACCCGGGCCCGGCGGTTGCGCATCGCCTCGCGCTCGGCCTCGGCTGCACGAGCGCCGTCGCCTGGGGCTCGGCCACGAAAGACGGCAAGCTCTACCACGCGCGCAACTTCGACTACCACGGCGTCGCGAACTGGCCCCTGCACGCCACGGCCATCTTCCACGAGCCGGACGACGGGCAGCGTTACGTCTCGGTCAGCGCCGCGGGCGTCGGGCTCGGCGGCATCACCGCCATGAACGAGGCCGGCCTCTCGCTCACCGTGCACCAGCACATGTTCACCGACAGGACGCGCCTCGGCGGCACGCCCATCGGCGTCGTCGGCGACATCGTCATGCGCAAGGCACGCTCGCTCGACGAGGCGGAGAGCATCCTCCGCGCGCACACGCCGATCGGCTGCTGGACGTATGTCGTGACGGACGGCAACGCCAAGCAGGTCCTCTGCTTCGAGGAGAGCCCCGATCGCCAGGCGCCCCGCCGCACCACGCCGGAAGACTCCTCGTTCTCCTACGCGAACATCTACCTCGACGAGGTCCTCGGCTCGACCGAGATCGCGCTCTACGGATCGTATTGGCGGCACAACCAGGGCCGCCACCGCCGCGCCGGCGAGCTGCTGCGGGAGCGCGCCGGCTCACTCGACGCCGCGGGTATGGCCTCCATCCTCGCGGACACGGGCGATCCGCGCTGCCGCGTGCGCGACTCGATCGCCATGGCGCTCACCGTGGGCTCCGTCGTCTTCCGCCCGGAGGACGGCGCGCTGTGGATCGGCACCGGCGAGGCGCCGACGAGCCGCGGCACCTTCCTTCCGTTCTCGCTCGCCAAGATGGACCACGCGCCCGAGCTCGGGGAGCTCCGCGTCGCGCCCGCGACAGACGCCCGCGCGGACGACGCGTTCGCCCAATACAGGCAAGCCTACGTCGCGTATGTGGACGACGCGGATCCCCGCGCCGCGCGCGATTGCCTCGAGCGCGCCGCCAAGCTCGCCCCCGAGCAGGCGCTCTACCACAGCACGCTCGGCTTGCTCTCGGTGGAGCTCGCCGACGCCGAGCGCGCCGTCTCCGCGTTCGACGCCGCCATTGCCCTCGGCCACCCGGACGAGGAGCGCGTCGCCGCCTTCCACCTCTGGCGCGGCCGCGCCCACGATCTCGCCGGTCGCCGCGACGCCGCCACGGCGGACTACCGCGCCTGCGCCGGCCGCAAGGCCGACCCGCCCGTGCACGCCGCCGCCAAGAAGAACCTCAAGCGACCCTTCGATCGATCACGCGTCGGTCGCATGCACATCGAGATGTCGCTGGGGGATGTCATCACGCCGTGACGGGGTGACGGGCGGCGCGGAACGTTTCGAGCGCGTCGCGGCGCCGGAGCGTTTCGAGCCAGAGCTCGATGACGTCGATCGCGAGGGGTAGGTTGCCGACCTGACAATGCGCCTGGGCTTGCTCTGCGCGGCTGAAGACGCGCGCCGTCACGGACCTGGCGCGCCTCAGCGCGCCGAGCTGTTTGTCGAGCTGCGAGCGCCCGACGTAGTGGTCGTCCTCCCCGAACAGCAGGAGCACGTCCTGCCGCACGTCTCCCGATATCTGCGTTGTGGAGAGCTCACGCGCGGCTGCCAAGGCCTCGTGCGGGGTTGGCTTGCCGAACACGTGCATGGCCTGGCCGATTCCCCACTCCACGACGGGCTGATGCGCCGCGACGGCTCGTACCATCGAGTCGAAGAGCCAACCGGTCGACTTACCGGCCGAGAGAACCTGTGCGACGGGGCGCCGGGAGCGCGGTACCTGGCCGAGAAGACATGCTCGGAAGTCGGCGAGGACGTCGAAGGCGACGACACGCTGGACCCGCGGCTCCTTGGCAGCCGCGCGAATGGCGAGGCCACCGCCGAGCGAGATCCCAACGAGCGTCACGTCATCGAGAGCGAGCGCGTCGAGCACGGCAGCGACCGGGCGGTGCCATGCCGCGGTCATGGGTACCCCCTGCTCCTCGAGGACCGCGCCCTGTCCCGGTCCCTCGAATGCCACGACTTCGAACCCGCGGCGCGCGAGCTCGAGCAGGATGGGCAGGAACTCCTCGATGTAGCTGTCGAAGCCGCCGAACACGACCAACACGCCATTGGGTCCGCCGCGCCCGAGGCGGATGATCGGCAGCCGCACCCCGCGCATGTCGACCTCCTGGCGAGTGGCGTCGGGCAGCGGCCACGCTTCACGCATCAGCGCGAGGAAGCGACGCCGGGCGGGCGCCTTGCGGGGGTCGCCCGGCACCATGAAGAACTCGGCACACCGCACGTGGAGCGCCGCGGCGAACGGACGCCCCTTGGCCTCCGCCGTATCACCGAGAGCGAGGAACGTCTGTCGCCAGGCCTCGTAGTCGCGGAGGCGCGGGAGGACTGGCCGGACCTCGTCGAGCCATTGCGGTCCACCGTAGGCCGCCCATCGATTCAGCTGGAAGTTGAGGCTCGGGTCCGGATGAAGTGAATGCCATCCGACGTGCAGACCGGCAGGCTCTCGGCTCATGATCGCTCCTCCAGCGCTCGCCCGCCTCCGGAGAGGAAGACGCGGAGCGCTGCGCTGCGTTCACACATGGGGCCTCCCCAGGGCAACGGAGACGAGCGCGCGAATTCGACGTCGGGAGGGGGGCGCGCCGCGCGTGATGATCTCGAACCAGAGGCCACCGACGAGCAATGAGAGCAGCAGCAACGGATCTGCCTCCGCTGGCCACTCTCCGCGACGCTGTCCTCGCTCGACGATCTCCGAGAGCGTGACGAGGCGCCTTCGCCAATACGATCGAACGTGGTGAACCGCGGTCGGACCGGCGGCCACCGCGACCTCCAGCAGCCTCGCGCCGAGCGGCGTACGAAGAAACTTCGCCGCCGTGACCAGCGTCGTCTCGAGATCCTCGGAGAGAGAGCCCGAGTCGGGGGTGGGGATCTCCGCGTCGACCAACGCCAGCGCTGCCTCCGCGATCAGTGCGCCAGGGTCTGCGTAGCGCCGGTACACGGAGGTGCGCTGCACCCCCGCGCGGCGCGCGACCGCAGGGACACTGAACTGCGCGACGCCGCGTTCGGCGAGCTCGGCACGCGCCGCCGCGAGGATCGCGCTCTTCACCCGACCGCTTCGACCGCCGAGCCTGGGCTTCTTCGCAGCCGGCTGAGACACCTGGCGAGCGTACCAGCATCGCGCACTAAAGCAACATGTGTCGCTTTAGTGCGACCGAGATGGCGACCGCCGCTGGCTCCGAGGCGCGACGCGCCTCACCCGAGCGCGGTGAGCTTCCGGAGCTGCGCCAGGATCGTGGTGATCGGCACCTGGGTCAGCGTGGCCAGGCCGAGCGGCAAGGCGGTCGCGACGACGAACGCGAGGATGTACGGCCGCGTGACCACAAGCGGCGAGGTGTGCCCGACGATCCGCAGGCCCGTGGCCGAGTCGCAATGGGCCGAGATCAGCGCGCAGGCGTCGCCCGTGAACCCGGCGCGCCTCGCCTCCTCCCCCCGCCGCTCGATGTCCCGCCCGAGCGCAAACGCCATCCGACCATAAGCGAGGAGCGCTTGCATGCGGGAGGGCAGGACCACCCGGCCGAGCACGAGGAGCGGCGCGACGAGCACGAGGGAGGTGACGACAACGAACGCCGCGAGCGTGGTCCGGTAGGCCGTGAGCGTCTCGCCGGCGTGGACCACGCGATTCGCGAGCGCGCCCGCCAGGTCGAGCAAGCCGGGGGCCCGCTGCGGGTCACGAGCGCGCGGGGCGAGCCGACTTCGACGCGAGCACGGCGACGACAAGGAGCAGCGCGCCGACCGCGCTGACACCGGCGGCGATGCCCAGCGCGCTCTGCCCGGGCTGCATCACTTCGGGGAAGGCGACGTAGCGGCGAGGCATACCGAGCCGACCGAGATGGAGCATCGCGAGCGTTGTGGCGTGGAGCCCGACCGAGAGCACCACACCGCCGGCCCTCGCGAGGTGACGATTCGGCCGGCGGCCGATCAGCGACTCGAGCCAGCCCAGCCCGGCGGCGACGAAGATCAGCACGACGACCGAGCCGCCCGCGTGGAGCGAGCCGAGCACGAAATACGTGTCGTGGAGGTGCACGTCGGCCGGGCCGAAGAAGACGACCCCCGTGGTGAAGAGGCGCAACAAGACCGCCGGGACGACGCCGAGGAGCAACAGGATCAGGACGCCGGGCGCGCGGTCGCGCCTGGAGAGGAGCCAGCCCGCCAGCGCGACGGACGCCACGAGGTCCGCGTGAAGCGCGCCCTCGATCGGAAGGGGCTCGAACACGACGAAGGAGGCGCTGTCGAGGGCGAGCATCGCGCGGGCCCGCTCGACGATCAGGTAGATCACCGCGACGGCGACCACGAGCACCACGCTGGCCACGACGCGACTTCCGGCGCTCATCCTGTCGCGCTCGAACACCATGACGAGTCCGTAATGAATGAGGGTGATCGCCACGCCGGCCGCGACGAGCGCCAAGGCCAGGGCGGGGACGCCAAGACCGGCAGAGCTCGGGTCGGTCGCCCAGGATGCGGTCCTGCCGAGGAGGATCACCCCCGCCAGCCCCGCGACAGGACCGGCGCCGGCGAGCCGCGCGCTGGTGACCGTCACGGGATTCGATCGTCCCGCGAAGACCGGCCAGGCGGCGGCGCAGAGGACCGCCGGTGCCGCCACCGCCGCGAACATCCCCGTTGCGTGGAGGTGGAAGGCCTCGTTGTAGGCCGTGGCCCGGTAGACGCTCCCCAGGAGCCATCGCATCTGGAGGGTCCTGGCGCCGAGGTAGAGCAGCGCGACCGCGATCAAGACGAACCAGGCCCGACCGACCCAATCGGCGCGGCTCGGCTCCAGCTCGGGACGCGAGGCGGGCGCCGGGCTCGGCTCCGGTGCGGCAGGCGGCTTGTACGGGTCCATCTCCATCGTCGCCAGCTTCCTTGTACCCGGGCGACACGGGCGCCAACCCATCACGCGTCAGGGTTGCGACCGGACGACCGTCTCGTCGCTTCATGACGACCCTTCGTGCTCGCCGCTTTCGGCGCCCCCCGGTCCTGCCGGTGCGGCGCGCACGCTGAAGCGACGCGAGCCCGGTGCGACCGCGGGGGGACCCCGCTCGACCCATCGCACCGGAGGCTCGTCATGAACCATTCTCAGAAAGCAGCGCTCGTTCACGCCCTGTCGATCCGCGATCTGACGGATCCGTCCGAAGGAACGCACGCCATCCAGCTCGTGGTCGATCGCGCGGTCGCGGGTCTCGTTCGCGCCTGGCAATGCCCGACTCGCACGATCCGCTCGAGCCCGCTCGTCACCGTGGGCGACAACTACGACGAGCTCGGCTATCCAGCCGACGCGGTCACCCGCGACGAGCGGTACACACGGTACGCCGGCGAAGGCGTGTTGCTCCGGACGCAGACGTCGGCTCTCGTCCCACCAGCCCTGCGGGCGCTTGCTCGCGAGCAACCCGACGACGTGCTGCTGGTGTGCCCCGGCATCGTCTACCGCCGTGATCAGATCGACAGGCTGCACACGGGCGAGCCCCATCAGCTCGATCTCTGGCGCATTCGACGCGGCTCTCCGCTCGGCGACAGCGACCTGATCGCGATGATCGCTGCGGTCGTGCGCGCGGTGCTGCCCGATCGCGTGTGGCGGACCCAAGCCGCCTGCCATCCGTATACCTCGGGCGGCCTGCAGATCGACGTCGCCGCCGCGGAGCCAGATCGCTGGCTCGAGATAGGCGAGTGCGGCCTCGCGGCGACCGCGGTGCTCGAGCGAGCCGGGCTCGAGGGCTACGCCGGTCTCGCCATGGGCCTCGGCCTCGACCGCCTCGTCATGCTGCTCAAGGGCATCGATGACATCCGCCTCCTCCGCTCCGCCGCTCCGCGCGTCCGCGCGCAGATGCAAGACCTCGAGCCCTACCGTCGCGTCTCGAGCATGCCGCCGATCCGGCGCGACCTCTCCATCGCGACCACCCATTCTCTCGACGTCGAGCTGCTCGGCGACCGCGTCCGGGAGGCGCTGGGCGCCGACGCCGCAATGGTCGAAGAGGTCGAGATCCTGAGCGCCACACCCTACGAAGAGCTGCCGCCCGTCGCCGCAACACGGCTCGGGATATCCCCCGGCCAGCACAATTTTCTCGTCCGCGTCGTGCTCCGCGCGCTCGACCGCACGCTCACCCACGACGAAGCCAGCGCGCTGCGAGATCGCATCTACGCCGCGCTCCACGAAGGCTCGGTCCACACCTGGGCGCTCGGCCCGCCGGCCTCGACGACGCCGGCGGGCAATCCGGTGTGAGGGACAGAGCAACCGCCGTCGCGAGCTCCGCCCCTCAGCGCTCTCCGGCTTCGATCCTGAGCTCGGGGAGCGCGACCTCGCGCCGGTGGCGCAGCCAGCGAAGCGCGGCCTCCTGACGCGATCGCATCGCGACGAGATCGCGCTCGGAGGGCTCGTATCCCGCCGTCCGCAGGATCAGCTCCACGCCCGCGGCCGAAGCTCGGACGAGATCGGCCTTCCGCTTCGCGCCCTCCACCTCCGTAACCTTCAATGCGCCGGAGCGGACACGCTCGAGGTGCCACGCGAGGCGATGCACGAGATCGACGGACACGCTGGGCAACGCGACCGCCACCTGCTCCGCCGCTCCGCGGACCGCGACGCCGAGCGCCAATCGTCCCCGCGCCGAGACCGACCACCGCGGCTCCGACACCACCACGCCTTCGTTTGCAGCAGCCCACGTGTGCGCGAGCTCGCCGAGCCGGCTCGCCACCGTCGAACGCGAAGCAGGTGCGATGCGTGCCGTGAGCGCCAGCGTGGTCGCGACGCGCGCGGTCCCGGCCATTTCGACGGCCGCGGACGCAGCCAGCCAGCCAGACTCACGCTCGACCCAAGAGGGGTCCACCGCATCGGCTTCGAGCCCCGCGGCCAGCGTCGTGGATACCACGACGTCTTCCCCCAGCGGCGCGGCCGCGCGCCGGGGCCACAGCTGAGCCGCCGCAGCCGCGCCATGCACGCGGAGCGCGTACGCCAGCGCGAGATCCGCGAGCGACTCCCAGAGATAGCCGGCCCCACGTGCCTGCTCGACGGCATCCGCCAGCTCGGAGACCGCGAGCACCGGCAACGGAGCATCTCCGAGCAAGTCGGCCGCGGCGCGCAGACCTGCTGCGTGACGCAGCCGATTGTCCGGACGAGGAGGAAGCGCATCCGCCGCGAGCTGCCTCAACCGCAACACGTGGGCTCCGAGATCGCGGCCGTCGAGCACACCGACCAACGCGGCTTGCGCCAAGCTGAGCGGCTTCAGATCCTCCGGCGGCTCCGTGGCCATGTGGGCGAGCTGCCGGCGAAGCGGTCCGCCGCCCTCTTCCGCAGTCGGTGTGCCTTCCGTCTTCGTCACGCCTCACCTTATCTCGCGGTCGAGCGGCTCGCGAAGACGGCTGGTGTCGCGCCGCCGGGGCGCGATGTCCTGTCCTGTTCCCGCCCCCGAATCGACGCCAATGCCCTCTCTCCCCGACCCTCTTACCCGTCTCTCCCCGACCTCTCCCCCGACCCCCTCTCTCCCCGACCCCCATCTCCCCGACCCTCCCTCCTTCAAAACAACCCCAGCTGCGCCCCCGCCACCTGCTCGAAGCTCGTCCCCATCACGCTCAGCACCACGTCACACGCGGGCGCGAGCTGTTTGTCGATGTAATGGTCGTAGTCGATGCGCGCGCCGGCGGCGGCCGCGACGGGCAATGGACCATTCAACGTGACCAGGTAAGCAATGTCGTCGCGACCGATGCCTTCGTCGTCCGCCGCGCCGGCGTCGCTCACCATCCTGGCGGCGCGCACGTGCGGCGGCGCGGCGGCATACGCGCCCAGATCGCGCCGCAGCTTCTTCCGGTAGACGAGCTCGGCGTCGAACGCGCCCGCCTTGAGCTTGGCGCGTAGATCGCGGAGCCAGGTTTGCCACGGCTCGTCCGCGAAGACGCGCTCGAGGAGCTCGCGCTGGACACGCCGCGCAAACGGGGTCCAATCCGTGCGGATGGCCTCGAGGCCCTTGATGACGAGCTGCGGCGCTCCGTCGGGCGGCTTCTGCGCGAGCCCCGCGTAGCGTTTCTTCGATCCGCCGTCGCCGCTCCGGAGGCGTGGCATCAGGAAGCGCGTGAAGAGCTGATCGAAGCGCAGCTCGAGCGCGCTCTCGAGCCCGTGCTCGGCGAGGATGCGCTGGCGCAGCGCCTCGTTCAGCTCGGCCGCGAGCGTGGCGCCGAGCGCGAAGAGCGCCGGTCCCTCGGCCGCGCCGCGCACGTCGACGAAGAGCGAGTCGGTGTCGCCGTAGAGCACCGCGTAGCCGCGCTCCTCGAAGAACGCCTTGGCGCCGCGGATGATCTGGTGGCCGCGCCGGGTAATCGAGCTCGCCAGGCGCGAGTCGAAGAAGCGGCAGCCCGGCGTCCCCAGCACGCCGTAGAACGACGCCATCTGCACCTTGATCGCGCGCGAGAGCGCCTCGTTGCCGGCGCGCAGCGCCTCCTTGCGGGCCTCGTGCAGCCGCGCGATCAAGTCCGGCAAGATCGACGGCGTCTTCGTGAAGCGCGCGCCGTCGAAGCCTTCGATCTGGCCTTCCTCCAGCCTGTCGGTCGCGAGCGCCAGGTAGAGCCCGAGCGGATCGATCCGGAAGGTGCGGATGATCGACGGGTACAGGCTGCGGAAGTCGAACGCGAGCACGTCGCGGTGCAGGCCGGCGACGCCCTCGAACACCTCGCCGCCCGGGCTCGGCTCGACGAAGGTGCCCGAGTCGACGTCGTGCGCGACGAGCCCGGCCCGGTGCAATCGCGGCAGGTAGAGGTGATCGAACGCCGCGACCGAGCCGCCCTGGCGATCGAGCGGCAACCCCACCAGATCCGCGCGCGCGCAGGCGAACCCGATCAGATCCGCGCGGTCGAAGATATCGGCGACGAGGCGCGCGTCCTCCAGGTTGTACGCGGCGAGCGCGACGGGGTCCTCGCGCGCCATCCGTCGGATCTCGTCGACCTTCGCGCGCTTCGTCTCGTGTTGCTCGATGCGCTTGCCGCGGCCGAGCAGCGTCTGCGCGACGTGCTCGAGCGTGTAGCGCTCGAACGAATACGTCGCGTTTCTCAGCGTGGCGATGCCGTCGAGCACGACGCGCCCCGGCACCCTCGCGATCGACACCTGACCCTTGTCGCCCGCGATGACGTGCGCGCGCTCGCCGTTGCGACCGATCAGAAACGGGACGCGACGCGCGTCCGCGCGCTTCTCGAGCACGGTGAGATCGAACTCGACGACGTTCCAGCCGACGAGCACGTCCGGGTCGAGCTCGCGGACCAGCGCGAAAAACGCCTCCAGCAGCGCCTTCTCGTCGCGCACGTACGCGAGCGCCGGCAAGCTCGGATCGGGCGGGCCTTCGCCGATGAGCAGCACGCGCTCGACCCGCGGCGCGCTGCGGCCGGCGCCCTCGAAGACGATCGCGATCGACAAGAGCTCACCCTGCGGCCCGTCGGTCTCGATGTCGAACGACGCGAGCGACAGCGCGACCTCCGGCGGGTCCGCGGCGCGCACCTTGCCACCCTCGATCACGGTCACGCCGCACCCGCCCGGCTCGGGCCGCTTCACCACGCGGCCGGTGATCTCGAAGGAGCCGGTCACGAACCGCTCCATCACATAACGATCGCTCGGCTTGATGTCCGACTCGAACACCGCGTACCCGCTCGACCGCAGCAGATCGCGCGCGCTCGTGAGGGCGCGCTGGTTGGCGAAGTAGACGGCGTCGACAGGGTCTCCGTAGGGCGACGCGAGCTCGACCGCGGCGCGGCGCCCCGTCGACGTCAGCGCCGCCGGGGTGGTCCGCGGGACGAAGAGCACCGCCTCCGCCAGGGCGTTCACCTTCACGGCGCCCGACGCGGAGACACCCCACAAGGTGATCTCCACGCCGCGAGGGCCGTCGCGCCACTGCCGAGACAGGAGGCGACACCGCGAGGTCTCGGTCGCCATGCGCGCGCAGCATAGCGCCGCGCGGCGGCTGGCGCCGTGGTAGCGTGAACGCTGGTGATGACGCGCGTCACCTGCGACGAAAACGGGCTCGTGCGAGGCTTCAGCTACCACGACGGGTTCCTCGACGGCGTGCTCGTGGGGGACGGCGGCGTCGTGTTCCTCGCGCTGCGCGCCCAGTCCGGCGAGCGCCGCGTCCTCACGCTCATCGGCGTGACCGCGCTTTCGGTCGACGCCTTCCGCGAAGGGAACATCGTCCTCAACCTGCGCGTCTTGCCGGCGACCACCGCCGCCGCGGACGCCGAGATCGCCCAACTCCTCGCCGATCGCCTCTACCTCGCGCCGGCGAGCCTCGCCCCGAGCGCCGTGGTGTTCCGCCTCGAGTCGTCGTTCGGCGCCGAGGTGCTCGCCGTCTGCGGGGAGGTCGAGATCAGCGACGCGGGCGCGACGTTGACGCCGACGGGGGCGACGGCCTAGCGCCCGCGCCTCACGCGCCGAGGTGGTGGCCGATTCGAAACAACCGATCGACCCCGACCTCGGCGACGAGCTTCGCCGCGCTCGCGGCCTTTTTTCCCGGCGCCTTGCGCGCGCTCACCACGTATTCGAGCCCGCGGTCACACGTCTCGGTGACACGCAGGGCGGCGGCGACCGGGTCGACTCGCCTGCCGCCGCCGCTCTCGCTCGTGGCGACCACGTTGAGGAGGAAGGCGAGCACCTCGAGCTCGCGCGCGTGCGCGGCCGGATCGGTCTCCGCGAGCTGGCGCATCGCCTGCGAGAAGGCGCCCTCGCCGCCGCCGGCTTTCGAAGGCAGCTGCTTGCCTCGCTTCGCGCTCGGCTTCGGCCGCGGCATCGCGGCCTCGACCAAGGAGAGGAGCGGTCGGGCCTCCGCGGGCACCGGCGCGGGCGGCGTACGATCGAGCTCGCGCAGGTACGCGCGCGTCGTCGGATCGCGATCCTTCTCTGCGAGCACCGCCTCGGGGCCGAGCTTGTTCGCGAGGGCGAGGAAGCTCCGCGCATCCGACGGCGCGACGTAGCCCTGGCGCGCGCGCCTGTCGTCGCGATCGGCCGCCGCGTCGGAGGCGAGCATCTCCGCGTCATTCAGCGCGTCCACCAGGCCGCCCGCGTCGTCGATCTGCGTGGTGCTCGCCGCGCAGAGCCGATCGAGCAGGCGGCGCGCGTAGCGCGTGTGGCGTGAGTCGAGCTCGACGAGCAGCGTGATGATCGCGTCCCACCCGTCGTGGCGGCGCGAGACGACGCGGTACTGATCGATCTCCTGGCAGAGGCTCGAGTCGAGCGCCTTCTCCACCTGATCCACCTCTTCTTCTTCGAGCTCGGCCAGCTCCTGTCCGAGCTCGTCCATGTCGAGGACGAGCACGTGCTGCGCGAGCGCGTGTGTCACGAGCTCCTCCGGCAGCTCGACGATCTTGTCTGCCGCCAGCGCGGCGCCCGACTCGAGCAGCACCTCGATCCACACCGCGAAGCGCTCGGCGTCGAGCGCCTCGTCCGCGCCCGGCCTGTCGCTCTGCCAGATGTCCGCGTCGAGCACGCTCGTGAGCTGCTCGGGCGTCGCGAGCGCGACGATCTCCCCCGCGTCCTCCAGGCCCACGCGGTTCACGAGCTCCGCGAGCGCCGCGGCCGGAAGGTGCCGCACCGCCTCGACGAGCGCAGGCTCATCCAGGACGCGCGCGAGGAGATCCCGCGAGGTGACGGGAGAGAGACGCGTGCTGCCCGATGGCTTCGTCAGTGACATGGTCTGCTCCACGGCAGGCTCGACCGCCGAGCGGGGATCGTCAAGCCGACTGCAACGCGAGGCTCAGTGCCCCGCGACGCCGACGGACACGCCGAAGAAGAGCCGGTCCTGGTCGTCGCGGTTGTCGAAGCGCCGGCGCTCGAGGCCCACGTGGCCCAGGATCTCCACGATGTCTTCAAAGCGATAGCCGGCCTTCACCTCGGCGCGCGGCGAGACGAGCGACTCCTCGTTGTCGAGGCGCTCGCCGTAGTCGTTGTCCACGGCGGCAGAGAGGCCGCCGGCCGCAGCCACAGTCCAGCTCTTCCCCCGGACGCCGAGCGTGGCGAGGAACGGGACGCTTGTCGTCGTGCGGTCCGAGAACTTCGCGGCCTCGATCGCGAGGACGCTCGCGGTCGTGAAGAGGCTCACGTCGCCGAGCCCAAACGACACGCCGAAGTCCAGCGAGGGGCGCACGAGGAAGCCGGCGTCACGGAAGTCGTCGATGGCGACGCCCGACAGCACGTACAGCGAGCCGGTGAACTCGACGGGGTCGCGGGTGCTCCAGGTGTCGGTAGGCGGGGGCGGACAGGCAGCAGGGTTCGGGGTCGGGGTCGCGGGGGTCGGGGTCGGGGTGGCCGGGGGTGGGACGCGGGTCGCGGCGACGGCCGGGGGGGCGGAAGGAGCAGCCTCGGGATCTTCATCGGGGGCGGCGACGACGAGGGGCTCGGTGTCGTCGTCCTCGCCTTGGGCGGCGGCGACGCCGGAAGAGAGGAGAGCCAGAACCCCCGCGACCGATACGACCCCGACCTTCATCGCCGGGGCACTCTACGTGCCCGTCCGGGTCGCGCTTCCTCCGGGCACAATCACGGCGTCTCGGGGTAGCCTCGGGCCATGGCCCTCGCCCGCAGCCTCGTCGTCCTCGCGTTCCTGTCCACGGCCTGCACCGGCGCGCAGTCGCCGACGGGGGAGTGCCTCGGGTACGCGTGCGACGAGGACGGGGCGAAGGCGATGTTCTGGGAGACGACCGAGGCCGCCTACACCCCGTCGGACGCCGCCCGCGCGAGCCTGGACGCGGTTTTCGCCAAGGCCCTCGAGAAGATGGCGAAGGAGCGCGGCTTCACGCCCGACGGCTTCGAGCTCGCCCGCGGCAACCTCAAGAAGTTCCTGAGCGAGGTCCCCGAAGGCGCCGACACCCTCGCGACCGAGGCCGACAACCTCCAGAAGGGGTCGAGCCGCCTCTGCCCCCTCTTTCCCTTTTGCTGACGCCGTCCCCGTCAGGTCACCTGGGCCACCAGCAGGCCGATCAGGTAGACAACGACGGCCACGAGCCACAGGAGCACCTTCTTCCTGTGGCCTCGTTGCCAGGCCCAGAGGGGCCCGAGCGGCGGGACTGCCAGTGCTGCAAGCCCGCGCCACCGGGGCCGTTCGCGGAAGAGCAGGACTAGCACCAGGGTGAGGTGCGTTGTCACGAACGTCGCGAACCCCAGTACCAGCATCCCGAGGACGATGGCGTCGCGCACCGGCCGTACTCTACCCACCCCGAGCCCGCCTTGTGGGCTTTTCGCTCGGGCCACCGAGCGACCCGAAAACCTTCTCACACCTCCGTTGTCTCAAATGGGGCGCACGGGCTCCCTTCAGCTATCCTCTGCACCCTCCAGGCTCGTGACCCCGAGCCGACCTTCCCCCTGAGGTCTATGAACCACCGCTCGTCATCTTCGATCCTCCTCGGCCTCGTCGGCGGCGTGGCCCTCTCCGCGATCGTCGGAGCCGGCATCGCCGAGGCCGTCCCGCAGTCGTCGGTGTTCATGCCGCTCTCGGAAGTGAAGGCGGGCATGAAGGGCTACGGCCTCACCGTCATGAGCGGGACGAAGCCCGAGAAGTTCGACGTCGAGGTCATCGGCACGCTCTCGAACTTCCGCCCGAACCAGTCGCTGATCCTCATCAAGACGCCGAACCACCCGCGCCTCGACGTGGCGCACACCGTGGCCGGCATGAGCGGCAGCCCGATCTACCTCGAGGGGAAGATGATCGGCGCGTACGCCTACGGCTGGACGTTCGGCGCCGAGCCCATCGCCGGCGTCACGCCCATCCACAACATGATCGAGGACCTGAAGAAGCCGATCCCGCCGCTCTTCAAGCCGCGCACGAACATCCTTCCGAAGCACAAAGACGCGTCGAAGCCGAACGCGCAGGTGAGCAAGCCGAGCCCGCGTGTCTTCAACGGCCTCTTCGAGCAAGGAAAGAGCCCGTTTTCGTACGATCTCGAGACCCACGCCAAGCAACTCGCCCAGCGCACCCTGCGCGAGCGCGGCAACCCGCTCGGCAGCTCCACCACGCTCGCGCCCGCGTCGACGCCCGTCCTCTTCGGCGGCCTCACGCCCGGCGCGATGGCGCAGATGGAGACCATGCTCGCGCCGATGGGCATGATACCGCTCCAGGCCGGCGGCGGCGGCGCGCCCAAGACCGGCGCGAAGAAGGCCGCGTCCCCCGAGGGCGGCACGACGGGCGGCTTCGTCGACGGCGGCGCCATCGGCGTGCAGCTCATCCGCGGCGACGTCTCGGCCATGGGCCTCGGCACCGTCACCCACGTGGACGGCGACAAGCTCGTCGCCTTCGGTCACCCGATGATGGGCGGCGGCGCGAGCGACATGCCCACCGCCGTCGCGAAGGTCCACTGGATCCTCGCGAGCACGAACCGCAGCTTCAAGATCGGCGAAGCGGTCGAGAACATGGGCACGCTGGTGAACGACCGGCAGGCCTCCATCGTCGTCGACACCAAGCGCGTCGCCTCCACCTTCCCGGTCTCCCTCAAGATCGAAGGTGTCGCCGGCGCCCCCAAGACGGACTGGAACAGCGAGGTTTCACACGACCCGTTCATGGCGCCGTTCCTCGCGGCCGGCGCGCTCTCGAGCGCGGTGGAGACCACCTCGGCCGAGCGCGGCGACACCACCTTCCGGATCGAGACGAAGATCAAGGTGGCAGGCTACGGCACGATCGACCTGAAGGACTTCGGCGCGTCGGCCGGCGACGGCGGCGACCCCTACATGCGCAGCCGCGTCATCCGCGCGCTCGGCATGCTCCTCAACAACCCCTGGGAGGACGTGCGGATCGAGAGCGTGGACTCGAAGCTTCAGCTCGAGTTCGAGCGCGACGTCGCGCTGCTCCGCGGCACGCAGGTGCTCGAGCCCGAGATCGACGCGGGCCAGCCGGTGCGCATCAAGCTCGTCATCGTCCCGTTCAAGGGCAAAGAAGAGACACGCGTCATCGAGGTCCCCATCCCGAAGGACTACGCCGGCGAGGACGTCTCGATCGATCTCAGCCCCGGCTACGAGATCGAGCGCTACCGCGCCATGCCCGAGAGCGTGGCCGATCTCGTCGCCCTCCTCAACAACCCCTCCTTCCCGCCGGAGTCGATCGTCGCGACGATCCGCATCAACGGCGAGGGCGGGGCAGCGTTCCGCAGCAACGTGGCGTACCGGCTCCCGCCGAGCGCGCTCTCGACGCTGCAGGTCGGGTCGAGCCCGTTCAGCCCCGAGACCTTCGGGGCCGTCCAGCAGACCTCGCACCCCATGAAGACGTTCGTCGTCGGGCGCGGCCGCGTGAGCGTGCGCGTTCGCCCGCTCGTGAAGTAACCAGGTTCCGAGCCTGGCTGCAGTTTCACTCGGAGCGCTTCCCTCTTCCCCCTCGATTCCCCGTCGAGGCACCCCCCTAAGGCCGAAACGATGCGAACGCGAACCCTCTCTTGCCTGAAGTCTCTCCTCAGCCTCGCCGCCCTGGCGACCACAACCTTCAGCGCCGGCTCCGCCGACGCGGTCGGCACGCGCACGTTCGACATGTCCTCCATGGAAGACCTCGCGTCGGGCGACCTGACGGGCGTCGCGGTCGACGGCCGCGGCATCGTCCGGGCCGGCCTCCAGCTGGGGAAGACCGCGGTCGACGGCGCGGAGAGCGCCTTCCAGAGCGTGCTCCTTCCTGACGGTTCTGTCCTCATCGGCACGGGCAGCGAGGGGAAGATCATGCGCGTCTCGAACGGGCAGGTGTCCGTCGCGGCGACGACGGGGCAGATGGCCGTGTCGGCCATGACGCTCGCCTGGAACGGCGACGTGATCGCGGGGTCCTTCCCGGCCGGCAAGCTCTACCGCCTGCCGAAGGGCGCGGGCAAAGGTGAGGCGGCCAAGGAGTGGGGAAGCAAGCTCGAGGGCGCGGAGGCGATCTGGGACATGGCCTACGACGAGAAGAGCAAGTCGCTCTTCGTCGCGACGGGCCCCGAGGGGAAGGTCTTCCGCATCGACGACTCCGGCCGCCCGCAGGTCCACTACGACGCCGACGACTCGCACGTGACGTCGCTCGCCATGGCGCCGGACGGCAAGCTCCTCGTCGGCACGAGCGGCAAGGCGATCCTCTACAAGGTGGACGCGCCCGGCCGCGCCAACGTCGTCTACGACTTCGACGCCGACGACGTCTCCAACATCGCCATCGGCAAGAAGGGCGAGATCTGGGTCACCGCCAACAAATACGGCGGCGGCTTCTCGCTCCCGAAGGGCCCCGGCGGCTTCTCCGGCGCCGGCTCCGCGCGCCCGGGCCGCGGCGGCGAAGGCCTGCTCTACCGCTTCAAAGACGGCGTGGCCGAGGAGATGGAGGCCTACAAGAAGTCGCACTTCACGAGCCTCGACATCGGCGACGACGGCACCCCGTACATGGGCACCGGCTTCGAGGGCCACGTCGTCACGGTGAACGAAGACCACCTCGAGCGGCTCCTCGCCGACGTGGAGGAGCGGCAGATCTCCACCGTCATCATGTCGGGCAAGAAGCGCCTCCTGGTGACGAGCGATCCGGTCACCGTGCGCGAGATCAAAGGTGAGGGCGGCCCCGACGCGGTGTGGACGAGCAAGGTGCTCGACGCCGGCCTCCCCGCGACGTGGGGTCTTCTCACGTGGCGCGGCACCGGCACGATCGAGGTGCAGACGCGCTCGGGCAACACGCAAGATCCCGACTCGAGCTGGAGCGCCTGGTCGAACGCCATCACCGCGCCCGGCAAGGTGGGCAGCCCGCGCGGCCGCTACATCCAGATGCGCGCCCGCTTCGCGCGCGACGCGAAGGCGACGTTCAGCGAGATCCGCCTGCACTTCGTGACGGACAACGCGCGCGCCATCATCACGAACGTCACCGCCGAGGGCCGCGTCCAGAAGAGCGGCAAGCTCCAGACCGGCCTGCAGCAGTCGGGCGGCAGCGTGGCCAAGCCCTCGTCCACGGTGAACATCCGCTGGGACGTGGAGAACCCCGACAAAGACGACCTGCGCTACCGCGTCTTCTACCGCCTCGAGAGCCAGCAGATCTGGCGCGACGCGATCAAGCCGACGGAGGTCTTCACGCGCACGAGCCTCGACTGGGACACCACATCCCTGCCCGAGGGCCTCTACCGCATGAAGGTCGAGGCGACGGACGAGCTGGTGAACTCCCCCGACAAGGTCACCAAACACTCGCTCGAGTCCGGCCTCGTCCTGGTGGACAACACCGCGCCCGTCTTCAAGACGCTCGCGATGAACGGCCGCAAGCTCACCGGCGAAGCGTCGGACGGCCTCGGCCCCATCGTCCGCATCGAGCTCGCGCTCGCCGGGACGGACGACTGGCGCCCCATCGCGCCGTCGGACGGCATCTTCGACGAGGCCAGCGAGAAGTTCGAGCAGGACGTGAGCGCCATCGTCCCGGCCGGCTCGCGCATGGTCGGCGTCCGCGTCTACGACCAGGCCGGCAACTCGGTCCTCAAAGAGCTCGAAGCCAAGTAACGGCGCCGGCGCGGTGATCGTCCCGCTGCCGACGCGCCGCTCCACCACCCGGCTCGCGCGCGCCATCGCCGGCGCGGCCGAGCCGGGTGATCTCGTCGTCCTCAGCGGCGAGCTCGGAGCAGGGAAGACGTTTCTCGTCCGCGCCCTGCTCCGCGCGCTGGGTCTGCCTGCCGACGAGCGCGTGACGAGCCCCACGTTTGCGCTCGTGAACGACTACGAGATCCGCAACCGGAAGATCGCCCACGCGGATCTGTACCGCCTCGGAGACGCGTCGGAGCTCGAGCAGCTCGGGCTGCGCGACAGGCGCGCAGAGGGGGCGATCTTGCTGGTCGAGTGGGGCGAGCCGTACGAGGGCGCGCTGGGCGGTGACGCCCTCCTGGTCCGGATCGAGCTCGGACCGCCGCGCACCGCGAGGCTCTCCGCCTCCGGGGAGCGCGCGGCGAGGCTCGCTGCCTCGGTGCTCGCCGGGGCCACGGCCGCGGCCGGCGCCTGAGCTTGTGATAAGAGGCTAGAGGTGGCCGCGGAGGGCGAGGACAAACCCGGAAAGAGCCTGCTCTGGCAGCTCTTCGAGCCGCTCATCGGCTTCCTCGACACCATCGGCAGCCTGCTCACGCTGACGTGGCAGACGATCTTCTGGCTGGTCCGCCCGCCGTACCGCTTGGGCCAGGTGCTCGCCGCGATGGAGTTCATCGGCGTGCAGTCGATCTTCATCGTCGCGCTGACCGGCACCTTCAGCGGCATGGTCGTCACGCTGCAGACCGTCTACGCGCTGCGCGCCTTCAGCGCCGAGGGCCGCGTCGGCGGCATCGTCGCCGTCTCGCTCCTGCGCGAGCTCGCGCCGGTCTTCACCGCCATCATGGTCACCGCCCGCGCCGGCAGCGCCATGTCGGCGGAGCTCGGCAACATGCGCGTCACCGAGCAGATCGACGCCATCACCACCATGGGCGTGAGCGCCGTGCAGTACCTGCTCTCCCCTCGCCTCCTCGCGTCGATGATCATGTTGCCGCTCCTCTGCGCGCTCTACGCGTCGGTCGGCATCGCCGGCTCCTACCTCGTCGCCGTCCTCTGGCTCGGCGGGGACGAGGGCATCTGGCTGCAGAGCATCCGCGACATCGCGGTCCCCAAGGACCTGACGATGGGCCTCGTGAAGTCTGTCGCCTTCGGCTTCATCCTCACGAGCATCTCCTGCCGCCACGGCTTCTTCGCCAAAGGCGGCGCCCGGGGCGTCGGCATCGCGACGACCCGGGCGGTGGTGGACAGCTGCGTGACGATCCTGATCGCGAACTACATCATCACGCAGACCATGTTGGATGTGTAACGGGGTGAAGCTCGGTCAGTCGTCGGAGCTCTCGTCGTTGCAGTCGTTGCCGTCGAGGTGGCCGTCGCGGTCGCGGTCGAGCGCGATGCGGTGCCCGGTGCCGAGGGGCGCGCAGGTGAAGGTGAGGCTCTCCTTCTTCTTGTCGACCTTGGCGCGCAGCCAGTTGCCGTGGACGAGCGGCGCCCACGACTGGTCGCGCTGGAACCAGCCGTTGCCCACGTAGAGGAAGCCGCGCTCGCGGTTGCCGGAGCCGAGCCGGCCCTTCACGACAAGGTCGCAGTCGCCGGCCTGCGCCCGCGCGATGAGCAGGTCGACGCGCGGGTTGACGACAGATTTGTTATCCTTGGTCAGCGTGATCTGCTGGCCGACGACCGGCTTGTGGTTCGTGTCGAACGCCATGAGGAAGTCGGTCACCGCGAGCCGCTCCTCTTCTCCCTCGGGCGTGCCCGACTGGAAGCCGCCCGGGTTGGGCCCGAAGATGAACGCCGAGCTGAACTGCGTGGCGTGGGTGAACCGGTAGACGGAGTCGACGTCGCCGGCGCGTGAGACGCCGAAGCCGCGGACCTGCTCGCCGAGGAAGCCCATCTGGCCCGGGATGGGCTCGATGAGCGGGTTGAGGTCGGGCATGCCGAACATGCCGACCTTCGTGTAGAGGTTCCGCAGGTGGGGCACCTTCATGATCTGGGGGAACACCTCGCGTGAGCTGAGGCCGTCCGTGCCGAAGAAGCCGGGCCGCTCCACGCCGAATTCCGAGTTTCCGTCCGGATCGAGCGTGTGGCAGCCGGAGCAGGGGATCGCGCCCGCCTCGCTGACGCGGTTCAGGAAGAAGTCGCGGCCGAAGTCCTGCGCCGGCGTGAGCGAGTCGTCGAGGTTGCGGATCGGGTTCGGCGGGTACATCAGCTGGAGCGCGAAGTCGGTGAAGGCCTCCATGTCCTCCTCCGGCAGCTCCTCCGGTCGCCCGAGGAGATCGGTGAAGCCCGCCTGGAACTGGCGGAACGCCTCGCGCTCGTCGTACGCGCCGCTGTCGGGCTGCTGGTTCGGCTCGTCGTGCGCGCCGCTCCGATCGCCGCGCCAGTGCATCGGCCCGTGGTTGTCCATGCCGCGAAGGCTCTGCGTCGAGAGCGGCCCCTTCATCGGCGGGTGCGCCGGGTCGAGCGGGAACGGCGTGAGCTGGAACGCCGTCATCGGGTTGTTGTTGGGGATGAAATCGCCGTCGGGGTTACCGAGGTCCCACGACAGATCGTCCTTGTCGCCGAAGACGTGGCACGTCGCGCAGGCCGAGTCGCCGTGTGAGCTCAACGTCGCGTCGTAGAGGAAGCGCCGGCCCGTCACCACGCTCTCCGGCTCGGGGTTGAACATCGAGACGTGGGCGATCTCGGAGCGGTTCGACGTCTTGATGATCGAGATCGAGTTGTCGAAGCGCGTCATGACGTAGAGCTGACCGCGCTGCTCGTCGAGCACGAGCCCCGTCGGCCCGCCGCCGCTGAGGAGCACCTGGTCGTCGAAGCTCGGCTCGAAGCTGTCGTCCTCGAGGGCGGCCGTGTCGTAGATGGCCACCTTCCCCGAGCCGAGCATGGCCGTGTAGAGCGTCGTGCCGTCCGAGCTCACCACCATCCCCGTGGGCAGCGCCACGCTGAGCGCCGCCTCCGGGTTCGACACCTCGTCGCAGCAGTCCGAGTAGTCGACGTGTTTGTTCAGGTGACGCGGCTGCGCCGACATCGAGTCGAGCACGGTGATGCGGTTGAAGTTGTGCTGGCCGCGCACCGTGTGACCCGCGAAGTCGCCCGGGCCCTCGAAGCGGTTCTCGTTCGCCGCGTCGGTGTTCGAGACGTACACGTTCCCGCTCACCGGGTTCACGGCCATGTTGTAGAGGACCGTGCCGACGCCCGAATACGCGGAGTTGGGGATCTCCGCCGGCGGATCGCTCATCGCGTCGATGACGAAGACGTCCTTGTCGGGCAGGCTGAAGTTGATGAGCGGGTCCCACGGCCGGCCGAGCTCGTCGAGCCAGTGCCCGCCGATGTTCTTCACGATGAGGCCCACCTGCACCTGCGCGAGGCCCGCGTAGTTCGTGAGCGGCGGCGGCAGCGGCGGCGCGATGAACTCCGTCACGATCGTCGTCTGGTTGCCGGTGTTGAAGCCGGCCGCGTAGACCGTCTCGCCGTCCGGCCCCACCGCGAGCGCGCGCGGCGTGTCGGTGAAGAGGTTGATGATCGCCTCGGGTGAGCCGTTGAGGTCGCTGCCCAGATCGTCCGCGTCGTACACCCACACGTCCGCGCGCCCCACGCCCGGCGTATTCAGCTGCGGATCGAACGGCGCGTTCTGGCCGCGGTGGGCCACCGTGATGAAGGCGCGATCGCGGCCCGGCCCGGCGAACACGATGTCGCGCGGCTCGTCGCCGACCAGGAGCGTCCGCGTCACACGCGGCTCGTGTTTCACGTCGACGATGCTCACGCTGTCGGACAGGTGGTTGACGACCCAGACCTCGTCGTTGCCGTGCGCCGCGACCGCCACCGGCTCGAGCCCCACGGCGACCGAGTCGACGTGAATGAGCCCGCCCTTCTTAAGCTTGAAGATTTCGAGCCGATTGTCCGGTGTGTTGACGGCGTACAGGTACTTGCCGTTCGGCGACATTGCCATGGGCCGCACCTGGCCCGCCTCGAACAGGACGTAATCCTCCGCCTCCGCCGGGCTCGCCACCACCACCCCCGCAGCAACCAAGAGCGAACCCAAGACCCAACCCCGTCCCGCCGAGCGGACTCGTCGCATCGTCGAAGCTCCTTTCGCCGGCGAACCGGCAAATGGTTCGACTAGCAACAACCGTGCAGACCAGAGGCGGAATGCCTCAGCAGAATTTCTGCTTGATTTCGGGGGCCTATGGCGATTTTCGCCACATGGGGTGTTGCTTCATTTCCTACAGCTGTTGGATCTGCAACACGCTTGACCGGCTCGGCTCGCCAGCCGACCATCGCTCACTTCAATGTTCGGCGCCGAGCTGGCCACCCTGTACGTCGGACCCGATCACGCGGTCTCGATCTACAGGAACCTGATCATCTTCATCTCCAAGGGCGATCCGCTTCCCGAGACGGTGACTCACCTGCCGGCGTGGCTGAAGAAGCTCCAGCGCGAGTGCAAGGAGCCGATCGGGATGCTCGTCGTGCTCCGACCCGAGAACCCTCTCCCGAAGGAAGAGGTCCGCGTCATCATCAAGCAGATCTTCGGCGTGGTCTCGGGCGTGATCTCGTTCCTCGGGTTCGTGGTCGAGAAAGAGGGCTTCGCCGCCGCGGCGCAACGCAGCGTGCTCAACATGGTCATGCTCGCCTCCCGCCCGCCGTTCCCCATGAAGGTCTTCGGCACCGTGAGCGAGGTCGCCGAGTGGATGTGCAGCAAGTACGGCCAGCCCGTCCACCTCACGCCGCCCGACCTGATGGACGTCGTGGCGCGCCTCACGCAGGCGTACAACGACGACAAGCTCTTCGTGACACGCTGATCAGCCGGCCGCGACGGCGAAGCGCTTCGCGAGCTCCCGCCGCAGCTCCTCCACCGTGTCGCGCAGCGAGCGCTTGTCCATCCCGCTCGCGCCGAGGTGCTCGAGCGCCTTGTCGAACTCCGTCGGGGGGAACACGCGGAAGCCCGGGTTGAGCCAGGTGAGCGCGGTGCCCGCGGCGCGCGCGATGACCGACGTGGTGATCACCGCGATGGGGATCTTCCTGGCGGCGAGCAACGATGACAGATCCGACCTCTGCGCGGCGTTGGGCGCGCCGCCGTCCGTGTAGACGAGGATGCGGAGCGAGCCGAGATCGGGGTGATTGCGCAGCACACGCAGCACCTCCGCCCACTCGGTGTTCGTCGGCGCCAGGTTCGAGTGCACGCACACGAAATAGCTGCCCACGAAGCGCATCGCGCACGAAGAAGTCGAGCTGGCCCCCATCTCCCTTTCACTCTGTATCACTCGCCGGTCGGTTCGAAAAGCCTCTGCGCTCGCGCCGGCACGCGGTGTAGGAAAGTGAGTCATGCGGAGCCGCTACGACGAGACCGAGGAGAAGAAGGCGATCGAACGTTGGGGAAGCGCGGGCCCCGAGGCGCTGGCGCAGCGCGTCTACACGTCGCGGCTCATCGGCGCGGAGGCGGATCTCGTCCTGCACGGTGGCGGAAACACGTCAGTGAAGGGCCAGCACACGACGCTCCTCGGCGATCGGGTGGATTGTTTGTGGGTCAAAGGGTCCGGCTCCAGCCTGGATGCGGTGACGCCGCGGGACTTTCCCGCCCTCGACCTGGCTTATCTCCGCCGGCTGCGCGCGCTCGACGCGCTGACCGACGAGGAGATGGTCAACCAGCTCCGCACACACCTCTTCGACGCGTCGTCACCGAACCCGTCGGTGGAGGCGCTGCTCCACGCGTTCCTGCCACACGCCTTCGTGGATCACTCCCACGCGGACGCGGTCATCGCGATCACGAACCAGCCCGACGGCGTGGCGCGCGCGAAGGAGGCGCTCGGCGATCGGGTGGCCCTGCTGCCCTACATCATGCCGGGCTTCCCGCTGGCCAAGGCGGTCGCGGCCGCGTACGAGGCGAGCCCACACGTCGTCGGCATCGTCCTCGCGAAACACGGCCTCTTCACCTTCGGCGACACCGCGCGCGAGAGCTACGAGCGTCACATCGAGCTGGTGGATGCGTGTGAGCGCTACATCCAGGAGCGATCGAAGCGCGCGATGGTGTCGGTCTCGGCGACGGCGGGCGGGGCGGACGCGCGGGTTGCCTTGGCGGCGCCGATCCTTCGAGGCCTCCTGGCGGAGCGGACGAGCTCGGCGGACGTGCCGTATTTGCGGATGGTGTCGGACCATCGGGGGGGCATCGACGTGCTGGCCGCGCTGGACGCGCCGGAGGCTGCGATGTTGGCGCGGAGCGGGCCGCTGACGCCGGACCACGTGATCCGCACGAAGGCGAGCGCGGTGTTCGTGGAGGCGCCGGCTTGGAGCGACGAGCTGAAGCTGAGGACGCAGCTGGAGGCGGGCGTTCGGGCGTTTCGGGAGGCGTATGACGCGTACTTCGAGCGGGCGGTGGCGGCGCGGGGGGTGACGCGGAAGAAGCTCGACTCGGCGCCGCGGGTGGTGCTCTTGCCGGGAGCTGGGATCCTGGCGTTCGGGAAGACGAAGAAAGACGCGCGCATCGCGGCGGACATCACGGAGCACACGCTGCAGACGAAGCTCTTGGGTCAGGGGCTGGGGAGATACGAGGCGCTGGGGGAGCTGGACCTGTTCGACATGGAGTACTGGAGCCTGGAGCAAGCGAAGCTGGGGAAGGGAGCGGAGCGGGCGCTGGAGCGGCAGGTGGTGTTGGTGACGGGGGGCGCGGGGGCGATTGGTCGGGGAATCGCGGACGCGTGCGCGGAGGCTGGGGCGCACGTGGTGATCGTGGACAAGGACGCGGGGGCGGCGCGGGAGGCTGCGGCTGCGACGGAGAAGCGGTTTGGGTCGGGGTGTGCGGTGGGGGTTGGGGCGGACGTGACGGACGAGGCGGCGATGCGGCGGGCGTTCGACGCGGCGTGTGTGGCGTTTGGTGGGGTTGATGTTGTTGTGCCGAACGCGGGGATTGCTTTGGTGAAGCCGGTGGCGGAGCTGTCGGCGGCGGAGGCGAGGCGGGTTGCGGATGTGAATTATGTGGGGGTGTTGAATGCGATCCGCGAAGGGGTGAGGGTGTTTCGGGCGCAGGGGACTGGGGGGAACGTGGTGATCAACGCGTCGAAGAACGTGTTTGCGCCGGGGAAGGATTTTGGGGCGTACAGCGCGAGCAAGGCGGCGGCGCATCAGTTGGGGAAGGTTGCGGCGTTGGAGCTGGCGGGGATGGGGGTGAGGGTGAATTCGATCAATGCGGATGCGGTGTTTGGGTATGGGGAGGTTGGGTCGGGGCTTTGGGGGGAGGTTGGGCCGGAGAGGGCGAGGAGTCGGGGGTTGGGGGTTGGGGAGTTGCCGGAGTTTTATCGGGAGAGGAATTTGTTGAAGGCGAGGGTGGAGGCGGGGCATGTGGGGAGGGCGGTTGTGTTTTTTGCGAGCAATGCGACGCCGACGACGGGGGCGACGCTGCCGGTTGATGGGGGGGTTGCGGAGGCGTTTCCTCGCTGACGGGTCTTTGCTGGTGACGGTGTCGCTGTGGATTCACCCCCCCGGCCCCCCTCACCTTCGGCGAGGGGGGAGCGAGAGGGGGGGCGGGGTCGGGGGGGAAGGGTCGGGGCGAGAGGGGGGTCGGGGCGAGAAGGGGGGAAGGGGTTTGGGGTCGGGGTTTGGGGTCGGGGAAAAACCTGGGTCGGGTTTTGGGGTCGGGGTTTCTGCTCGTCTTTTTCTCGAACCCTCTTTCCCCGACCCGGTCTCGACTCGACCCTCTTTCCCCCTACCCTCTCCTGCTCGAACCCGACCTGCTCCATTGCTCGGAAGCTTGGTCTCGTGTGTCATCGCCCCATGGCGCGCACGAGGCGCGCCAGCGCCCCTGAAGCGCCATTCCAAGACTGGTGAGGGGTGGAGAATGGGCGCTGTCACGCCTCCTGCGCGAAGGGGGGCATGACACACGACACCAAGCTTCCTCATCACAAGTTGGTCGCGTACGGCGTGGCGCTGGAGCTGCTTGCGCATGTACGGGCAGCGCAGATCCGGGACGTGGCGCTGCGAGATCAGGCGTTGCGCGCTGCGAAGGGGGCGTGCCTGAACTGCGCGGAAGCGGCAGGGCGCGGCTCACGGGCGGACAAGGCGCGGGTGTTTGCGATCGCCCGCGGGGAGGCCGTGGAGGCTTGCGCGGCGGTGGAGATCGCGGCGGCAGCCGGGGACACGTCGCCGGAGGCGGCGGCGCTGTGTATGGCGGTGACGAACCGGCTGGTGGGGCTGCTGACGGGGTTGATGCGGTAGGCGGGGGTGGGGGGCCGCGGGCCGGGGCGGGCCCGGCCCCTCCGGGTCAGAGGCGCCCGGCTGGAGCGGCGCTGTCGCGACGGGGCGCCTCGACGGCGTAGCTGATCGATCTGCCAGGTTTCTTAACACTAAGCGCCAAGGGACTGTGATTGCATTGGATGCAATGGGCGGGGCTCGCATAGGCGGTGCGCAGGCCCGAGCCGCTCAGGTGGCCCGGGTTGGCGGTGGTGTCGGGGAGGCATGGCGATTGGCCCGTGGCGGTCGGGTTCCCGGCCTCGGCGACGCGTGCACCTTGTTCCCCCGGCGGCCCCCTACGAGGCGCTCCGGATGTTGCGGCTTGCCCACTTCGCCGACCAGGCTGGGCGCGCGATGGGTGGTGTGCCCCCAAAACGAACCGCGGCCCCGACGCGAACACGCAGCGCGCCTCGGAGGCGCCGAACCGGCCACCCGAGGCCCCCCGCCGCTCGCAGTGAGGAGGGACTTGCTAGAACTTGCAAAGCAAGAGCCGATCTCCCACCGCAACCTTCCCAAGTCGGACGAAACGTCGGCCAAGCTCGAACAAGCCGGTCTTGAGGTCTTGGAATACGATAGGCACTTCGGGTTCGATTGTGTGCGCCACTCTCCAGAAGACATCGACAAGCACAAGGACCTGATTGTCGGCCTTCTGAAACAGGCGCTCGATGGACATCTTGACACAGAACCGAAGCCTCGAGCGCATGCTGCGGGGTGAACGATCGACGAGGAACAGCGTCGACCCCTCCTTTTTCTATGATGCAGCTCATCTCGTGCCGCTTCGAGGGTCTCCCTGGCTTCGCGACCCTCGAACTTCTGAATCTGTCTTCCGTCACCGCGCTCATTGGACCGAATGGCGCAGGGAAGAGTTCTCTGATCAAGGCTCTGCATCTCGCGCTCACTATTGTCAGCGCATCCACCCTGAGCGACGAAATGCCCAGGCACGATGCGTGGGAACGCTTCAGTCACGGAACGCTGAAGTTCCGACGCGCGGAGGCTAGACCGTTCTCGCGCTTCGGTGAGCACCTCGGAGTGAACTTCGACGAGCTCGAAGTGGATGTTGAATGCGATCATTCGAAGTACGTGCTCCGTCGAGTCCGAAGCGGAGAACGCTCGCTGGAGTTCACAGGGATCCCAACAAGTCGGTCAAAACTCACCCGAGCTGAGGCCGCAGTAGGGCAACTCCAGACGAGGCTGAAGGATGCCCAGCAGCAAGCGGCGGTGGGGCCCAATAACCTGCGAGCCCAGGCCCACCACCAGGTCAGCGAGTTGACCAAATCACTCGACAATCAGAGGCGCGAACTCGAAAGACTGCGGGCGGTGTCCGCATTGTCGTCTGACTCCCAGGAACCGCTAACCCTTGACCGCGGCGAGGTTGACGCCTTCTGGTCCGGCTGCGGCTTTCCACCGCCGGTATACGTGCCGCCGAGGCAATCACCTGAAGTTGCCATTCCGGAGCTAATCAGCGACCTCATCAAACTCAAGAAGGGTCGGAAGCAACAGGTCGACGCATACCTTGAGGCAACCGCGCGGCTTAGTCACCTTCTTCAGGCCGACGTTGACTTGTCGGAGAGCGAAGGGGTCGAGTCACTACATATTAATGGCGTGACGCATGAGCGCGCTTCCTCCGGCACGGAGACAACTCTGGCGTTCTTTGGATTGACACGCTTGGGCCAACCTGACGCTCTCGTGCTTTGGGATGAACCTGAGAATGGGCTCCACCCAACGAGGAGAACGCGCCTTCTTGACCTCATGTTCGCTGACGGGCGGCAGTACGTGTTGGCAACACATGCCTCTGAGATGGCGCCGGTCTTTTCTCCGCGCGGACGGGTCTTTCGCTGCAGTTCAGAGTATGACGGTTCGGAGTGCAAGGTACGACTTAGCGCGCAATCCGTAGCGGACCGCCGTGACGCATTCGCCGCTCTCGAGGCGCTCGGTGTTCATCCGGCGCGGACACTCTTCACGGCGAACGTAGCTATCTGGGTCGAGGGGCCGACTGAACTGCTATTCTACCGGCACTGGCTTGGGGCGCGTTTTGCCGCGCGCGGCCTACAGGAGGGGTTCCACTACACCTACGTTCAATACGGTGGCGCGCTGATTTCCTATTTGGAGGCAGCGAACGAAGTCTGCGTGGAATCGACGTTCGACCTTCTCAGTCTGTGTCGTCACCCGGTCATACTGCTCGACTCTGACCTGCGCTCCGCTCCAGTTGGCACCTCCCCCCAGTCGTTCCTCAAGTCTGGTGCTGCCCGTCTATTCGAGCAGGTGGAAAAGCTCAATACTGAGAGACCCGGAGCTGCGATGCTGGAGTGGACGATCGGTCGTGAAATCGAGAATTATTTGCCACCGAAAGCCTTGCTGCATGCTGTGAACACGCTTTGGAGCGAAGCCTCGAAGTACGCATCTGCCCTTACCAGTGCAGCGGTGACCGTACCTCAGTATGAGAGCTATCACGAGCACCTTTGGGCGCACTTGGTGGCTGAAGGAGTCACGGATACGGACAGGAAGGATCCCTCTAAACGCCTTCCGAAAGGACGAACGGTTTGGGGGCAGGCGAATAAGGTCGAGATGATGCGCGTTGCGCTCACGGAACCGAGTGTGGTCGAATCCGACCTGCAATGGGACTGCGGCGCTCAGCTTTCTCGGATTGAGGCGTTTGTGTCCGAGAAATGCGTGCAGCCGTAGGGGTGGCGAGTCGCTTCCGCAGAGAAGCAGCCCACAAGAGATAGCTTTTAGCGACGCTCCGGCTCGCTACGCTCACTCGCGCTACGTCGCCGCGAAAACGCTATCTCGTTGGGCAGCCTCAACCGGGAGGCGCCAGCACGTCCGTAGACTGGGGCCAGCTAGCATTTGGTAACCGCTGCGTCATTCCGAAGGACCCTGGGGCGCTCAGGTGTCGCGGTCGGGCCTTGATGGGACCTTTACGGATTCCGGTGCCACGGTCGAACCAGAAGTGGCCCGGACGGGGGAGACGTTGATGCCGGCGAGCTTGGAGGCGGGCCAGTTGTTCGCTTGGGCAGCGATTCGTTCAGCCGAAGCCCAGAACGCCCGACCTTCATCCGTTGCGAGGTTACGAACGATCTTTTTCATCGGGTCCTCCCTCGGTTGCGGTGGTCAGTGCCACCAACTCGTTCGTGGCGACGACCTCGCGCTCGATGTAGCTGTTCGGCAGCAACGGCACGCGGACGTTTGCGCTTGACTCGTTCCACGGGGCTTTCTGACCACCGCTCTTCCGTTCAAGTCTTGTACCGGAACTCAGAGAAATCGAGAAGAGATCGAAGAATCTTCTTGCTCCGATTCCCTTGAACGGCTCAAAGACAACTTTCCCGGAGGGCCCCAACTTTGGATCGTCTGGCTGTCCGTGAAGACGGATCGAGTCCGGAAAAAGCGTGAGGGCCTGGCTCTTTGGGTACGGCTCCACGTAGACGACGCGGCTGATGCCAGCGGCAACGATGTGCTTGGCACAGTTGTGGCAAGGGAAGGTCGTCGAGTAGAGCGTGCCCCCCTTGGGGTTGGCTCCGACTCGGACGCACGACATCAGCGCCTCCATCTCGGCGTGGACTGCTCGGCCGTACTCGGTGATGTCCATCAACGGACTCGCCTTCAGCGTCGCAGTTCCTGACTTCAACCACGCGTCCTCATCGAGGTCGCCGGGCTTCAGTCGGCGGAGCACGTCCTCCAGGATCTTGTTCCGTTGAACCTCGTTGGAATCCTCACCACGCTGATGGTCGCGCCGGTCTTGAGGGCCGGCCCAGTAGAGTCCCCCGGTTGCCGTCGGCACGTCGTTGGCCCCGGTTGCGATCAGGTCCCCGGACTCGGACACGATCACCGCCCCCACTTGTCGCGATAGATCACCCGACCTAAGCGCCGAGGAGAACGCCATGAACATCGAGTGCTCCGCCTTGCGCGGTGTCAGGAAAGGGTTGCCAAACACAAGGCCGAGGAACCGCTGCAGCTCCTGTTCGTCACCAAGCGGAAGAAAGACGTCGGCGAGCTGAAAGGTGTCGCGGGTTCGCTGCCCGTAATTCCTACCCCTGGAGTCTACATAGACAGGGTCTTCCTCGTGCTCGTCGCGACCGAGGAGCCGATCGATCTCGGCATCCGTGCAGCCGCGATCATCGCGAAGATACAGTCTTCGCTCCTGATCGTTCACGATGAGGCCGACGAGGAAGAACCCGGTCCCATAGATCCGACGCAGCGCTCGAACCTCGTCCGGGTGCTTCAGGGAGCGCAGGACGTGAACCGTTCTTCGTCTGACCTTGTCATCGCCTGCTGTCGGCCGACCTTCATGAATCTGCTTCGCGGACGCCAGGGCCAGGAACTCTCCACGGGCAGACTCTAGACGTAGACGGTTTCCAGCGTGCATCGCCGCATTCAGCCGAACGAACTCGTCGCTCCCCGAAACCTCCGGACCAGGAGCAACTTCGAACCGCGAGATAAGCTCACTGAACCTGACGCAGTTTACCCTGTAGCCGAACGGCTCAAGGAGGCGAGCAAGTGGGTTCTGAAGCAGCGAGAAATTGGCCCCCACAGGAGCAACGACTCCGAACACCAGTTCGGATTCCTCGAAGACCGGGTTTGCGCCAGAAATCTTGCTGTTCGGAGCCCCCATTATCTCGACTCTCGCGCACGACGCGCCCCAAAGGCAAGTCCATGTACCGGGTCAGCACTCTGTGCTCGTACCGGCAACCGGCCTGGGCACGGCGCCATCCCTCGCCGTGTGCCACCGCACGACGGGAAGCGGACGCTAGACCAACTCGAACCCGAGTTCCAGGCTCACCGAGTCACCTTGCTGCGTGAGAGTGGCAGGATACTCCCCCTCGCCGTGGCCACTTGAGAACTGGTGCAGGGGCGCGGCGTCATCGTCACTTCTGAGAATCGTGAGCTTCCACTGGTTGTTCTCGTCGTACCAGCGAAACGTCCGCGACCTGAAGCGTCCTCCCGGCCACGACACCCAGATGCCCCAGGCGTATTCGCCCTGGAAGAAGGCCGCAACGGAGGTGCTACTCGATGCCGAGACCGCAAGGATCTCTTGACCGTTGGGCTGACTGAAAAAGCGCACTGAAACGGAGACCGGCCCTTCAGGCTTCGGTCCCCAAGTTAGTCGCCTCTCAGCAAAAGGCCTCCTCTTCTTCTGCTTGGCCGGCACGATGGTCAGCCCTTGGTTTTCCGAGAGGTGGCCAAACAGCTCGTCGAACTTTCGCTTGACCTTGCTCTCCACTTCAGCGCTGCCACGCCGTTCTTCTGCGAGTTGCTCCAGTCTCTGAACCATCTCCGTGGTCACAGGGATGGAGTGCGCTGGGAGGTGCTGAAAAAGATCGTCGAGAGCCGTCGCGGTACCGGTGGAGATCAGCTCGGCCTCCTCAAGGAACATCCCCGCTTCCAGGTTGTTAAACCACGCCTTGTGGGTGATGTTGGCCGACCCTATGTACGCGCCGAAGCCACGCCACCAGATCACCTTTGTGTGGAAGTGACCCTTCACAAGACGGACTTCGGCGCGTGATGGTCCCCAGGAGAGCAGCTCCCTGAGGAACGACACCCCGACGGCACCACTTTCGTCCAGAAGTCCGTAGAAGGTCAGCTTGAGGCCCTTCTCCTTGCATGCCTTCAGAAGCGGGTGGTCAGAGCCCTGCGCGTAGGCAACAGCCGCGTGGACCTCTGAACAGCGCGTTTGCGCTCGAAGTGCGAGGTTGACGAGCAGCTCGTCGTTCAGCTTACCGAGGACGACCTCCATGCTCCCTCCCCAGGGGTGCGGCTAGCGCCCCGCGAACGCCTTCTCGCCATCCGCAAAGACCAAAGTCGCTCCGTCGGGCCGGCTAGTCACGTGAAGAAACCTGGCTATCTGCCAGCTACCTGGGTACCCCGCAAACGCGCCGCTCGCGCTCTGGAAGCAATCCGCCAAACGCGCGCGGTGCTGCTGGCACGTCGACTGGGCAGAGCTACGGAAGCGCTCCTATCGGCTGGACCGCGTCGCGGCTCGATGATCCTCGACGACGACCTCGCCCATTCGTCGGGTCGACGGATGAGCTCCGTGTACGTGAACTCCGCCACTCCCCTCCAGCATCTGTTCGGAGCACGCGGCCAAATGGCTGACGCCGGATACCCACCTCAGTTCCACCGCCCAAGCATCGCCCCCAGCTCCTCCCTGCCCCAAGCCGTCCACAGCAGCCTTCCAATCATCACCCGCCGCGCAACCTCCAGCGCGGCGCCGGGCAGCAAGTCCTCCAGGCCTTCGAAGGCCTCGTCCGTCAGCGCCACCGCAAGCTCGAGCTCGGCACGGTCGACCGCGAGGTAGGTCTCCATGGTCCGTCCTCCTGCTCCTTCACGCTCGGTGCGGGGCCCAGACGCGGCGGTCGAGGTGGACGCGCCAGTACTGGTCGCCGGGGACGATGTCGCCGGTTTCGTGATCGAAGCAGTCGTATTTGCGGAGGGCGCTGCGTAGCTGGAAGCCCTGGAGCTGGGCGGCTTCGACGACGCGGCGGAAGATCATGGGGTGGTTGAGCTGTCCGCGGGGGATGACGGCGCCGGCGCGGGCCTGGACGACGCCGAAGGCGCTGTGGCGGTAGGCGAGGGGCTTGTCGACGTAGTGGCGCCAGACGCCGAGGCGCTCGCGGCGGGCGCGGGCGCCGGCGGAGAGGAGGCGGGGTCGGTAGTCGCCGGCTGACTCGAAGACGAAGGGGAAGGCGAGGCCGCGACGGACGAGCTCGAGGGAGATGAAGGTGCGGCGCTCGGCGTGCTGGTCGCTGGCGTAGAGGAAGCCGAGGACGCGGCCGCGGTGGTCGACGAGATCGCGGTCGAGCTCGACGAGGACGTTGGGCCAGCGCGCGGCGACGCGGAGGATGAACGCGAGCGCGGGTTGGTGGTGCGGCTGGCAGACGGTGAAATGGCG
>WBZM01000191.1_pt3 | contig 63569 bp, 53 predicted proteins | sample 5204271 | NCBI WGS metagenome assembly WBZM01 (sample SAMN12344346, study PRJNA552823) | activated sludge metagenome | biome: Activated sludge suspended growth; feature: Nitrification reactor; material: Wastewater; isolation source: activated sludge from nitrification reactor of wastewater... | reverse complement strand
CCCTATTAGGTAAATCTAAGATTATTTTTTCCAGATAGGAATTATTTTCATTTTGTTCAGAAGTTGCGTAATGATCTAAGCAAAGTATCTTGTAAATTTCTAAAAAAAAGTCTCACCGGACGCCTTCTTTGCTATAACTTCCTAGGTTGCAATAAAGCGTCCAAAAACGTATAAATCAGATGTAAACCCATCCTAATAAAAAATAATACAAAGAAATTAACAAGACTGTGATGCGATACCCTGGGATTTAAGCCATAGCATAAACTCATTCTCACGTTTACAAAAAGCATCGGTGACATAAGAAAGGGCTGTACCGTTGGCTTCAAGAACTTCACCGGCGGCGCAAGTGGGCAAGGCAGTCTTTGGCAAAAGTTTAAACTGTGGCGAAGTGAGCAGATGATGCGTATTGAGTAGAGGTTCCCGCGATCAGATTGTTGAGATTGCCAAGTTGAGTGGGATCAAAGGCAGGAGCTGCCAGGGTATACATGGCTTTGGGCAGATAGAAATGCTGACGAAATTAGTCATTTTTCAAAAATGTACCAAAACTCCAGCATCCAAAATAATGCCGAGCTAGCAAAAAGATTCGATGTCACCTGTGCGGATGCCGGCAAATACTTTTTAATTTTTTTGCATCTTTGGTAACGTTTTTTATGAAGCCGTTCATATTTTCAATATCAGCAATTGTGCTTCCTCATTTTTTACTGTAAGAATACAATTGAAAATGTGAATTCATTTCAATTCAGAGGATAATTTAATGACTCCTGTTGATTCGATCAACCTAACAAGGGAAGATCTTTTCTCCATTATTGAAAATCTTCCCTATGCGACAGGCGTGTTTGCTACGGATCTTCACTATGTCTATTACAATCGAGCCGGCGAAGTGATGAGTGGAATCCCATTGTTGCAGGCAATTGGTAAGAAACCAAGTGAATTGCTACCATCCACTGTTTGCGAGACCTTTGTTCCTTTAGTAAAGGAAGCAATTCAGACAAAAGCTCCGGTGGAGAAAGAGATTCAGATATCTTTTGGAAACGAGATCATAACTCTTCGCTTAAATTATGTTCCTATCTTGAATAGTCATGGAGATGTTAATTGCGTCCTTGGCATCACGCAAGATGTGTCGGTCCAACAGTTTGTAAAAAATCAACTCAATTTAGCTGAATCAATTTCAGAGTCAGGAAGTTGGCTTATAAAAATTCTTGAAAACAAAATTTGGTTGAGCGATCAAGCTGCTCGTATTTTGGGGATAGATATTCATACAGACTATACCATTGAATCCTTTTTAAATTCATTTGCTCTAGAGAATCGAGAATTTCTGAAGCAATGCATAGAGCGATCATGCCAGATTGGTACTACCTTTGATCAGGAGTTTAAGCTGGTCACAAGGCACAATTTTGAAAAGTGTTTACGGCTTATTGGCCGACCTAACCGATTTGGGAATTCTGTTCAATCTATTTCGGGATTTTTACAAGATATAACGGTCCATAAAAATCAGGAACTCTCTCAACAAAGGGCCCTTGTTAAGGCTAATCAGGCAAACCAAGCAAAGAACGACTTTCTTGCGAATATAAGTCATGAAATTCGAACCCCACTTAATGCTATTGCTGGTTTCTCTGAGTTAATTTGTGATCCAGGCCTACTTTCAGATTTAGAATTGAGTGATATAAAAGAAAGAATTAAGATTAACGTAAAAAATCTTACAAGAATTATTGACGGACTTATTGATATTTCTCGAGTAGAGCAGAATGTTCCAATAGCCCAGCGAGCAACGGTCCCTCTTAAAAGGCTTGCAGGTGAAGTCGAAGCTTTTGGATCTCATCGCGCTCGAATGAAGGACCTTAATTTTTCGGTCGTGTGTCACTCAGATCCTGAGCAATTGATTTATATTGATTTCAGTAAAACCTTTCAGATTCTTAGAAATCTTGTAGAGAACTCCATTAAGTTTACATCAAAAGGTTTTATTCAGGTTACATTTTATGAAAAAAAGATGGATCAAGGTATAAAGGATTTAATTATTTTTGTAGAGGATTCGGGCCTTGGAATTTCATCAGAACAGAAAAAAGTACTTTTTTCGCCTTTTCAGCAAGGAGATGCTTCATCTACACGAGAAAATGAAGGTCTTGGTCTCGGTCTTGTTTTGGCTAAAAAATACGCCCAACAACTCAACGGAGATCTTCAGTTAGTTTGGTCAGAACCAAATCAAGGAAGTCGATTTGAACTGATCCTAAGGGATGTCACCCAGGATTCACGAGCTTCAAAATCGTAGAGGATAAGGCAATTCTCTCAATAGGCTTTGGTATATGTGCAGAAAAACCTGCTTTGAGTATACGAGCGACATCTTCAGGGGCTGCAAAGGCTGTTAATGCGACAATTGGAAGGCTTTTTGTACCATCAGAATCTACTTTCTTATTGATTTTTCGAAGAAAGCTGTATCCATCTTCTCCCGGCATAGAAATATCGCTCAGTAAAATATCAGGATTGAATTTCGATAACATCTGAAGGCCACTGAATGCGGAATCAGCGACCTGAACTTCAGCTCCTAGGGATTTTAAAATGGATGAAATTAGAATTCGATTGTCTTCATTGTCATCGACGGCTAATATTTTCAATCCATCCAGACGTCTTGGTTTTTTTTGAAGTTCGGCCCCTTCCATATAATTGCCGGTTTGAGTTTCAGACTCAGGGATTAATGGGAGGGTCAAAGAAAAAGTAGCTCCAGTTCCAGGACCTTGACTTTCTGCAGAGATCTTCCCACGTTGTGCTTCAAGGAGTGTTTTGACGATAGCTAGGCCCAGGCCCATTCCGCCATACTTTTTCGATGTAGAGACGTCTTCTTGGACGAATCGTTGAAAAATTAAGGGAATAAATTCCTTCTTGATTCCAATTCCCGTATCTCTAATTGCAATTTTAACAAGTCGTTCATGAGGAGAGTTATTAAGCGAGCCTTCGACAATTATTTTACCGCCTTCAGGAGTAAACTTGATGGCGTTTGTGAAGAGGTTCCAAAAGACCTGTTGCAATCTTGTGGGGTCTGCATAAACAAGACATTTTTTTGGAAGATCTAAAGTCTCAATAAGGATAGATTTATTTTTCGCAAGGCTTGAGACTGAGTCCATAGCTAATTTAAGGACATGAATTAAATCAATATTTTTCAAGCTGAGGGAAAGCTTTCCCGAATTTATTCTGGATACATCTAACAGATCGTTGATCAACTGTCCTTGAACCAGAGCATTTCGTTCAATCATGGTAAGCCCTTCTTCCAGGCTTTTTGGGTCATCCATTTTTGAACGAAGCTCTTGGGCCCATCCCAAAATCGTCGTTAAAGGAGTGCGGAGTTCATGGGAGAGAGTCGCCAGAAATTCATCTTTTTTGCGATTGGAATTTTCTGCAATCTCCCTCAACATTTTTTCCTGTTCCACTACTATTTTTAGGTCTTCAGTTTGATTTTTTGGAATACCTTGAAGCGATAGCATAACTGCTTTTTTTTCTGGTCCCAATAAGTCTGTGCTCTTTGAACTGACGAGGACCTTTACTCGTCCCTTCTTTAAAAAATCAAACTCAATTTCGAGGTCCAAAAAATCTAGTCCCTCATCGATGGACCTATCAAGAGCCTTCATCAAAATAGGTTTATTCAATGGATCAAGACAAAAATCGAAAAGAGAGTGTCCTGTTATTTCCGATGCAAAATAGCTAAATTTTTCATAGAAGGCTGTATTAGCAGCCTTAACTCTTTTTTCTGAATCTACAAGAAAAACGGGAACGGGAACGGCTTCAACGAGGGATTGAATGCGATTCATTAAATCAATTTGATTCGTCATCTATTAAATCCTTTCTCCTAATTCTTCTAAATCCGTGCTTAAGTTCTTATTTGAAGACTTTTAGTTCAAGATGGCAAGCGCTCAGAGAGCAGTGCAATCTTTTAACTCAAAATTGTTATTTACTTTCGCTCTGTGTCCTCAAAGTACTCTTTTTGAATTTAGTTTTGTTGTTTTTTCTTAAGATCTATTTTGAGAGGATCACTTAATTGATCATAAAAACCTTGATATTTCCGACGTTGACTTACAAATATCGGCGGGATCTGTCGTTGTTAGATACAGCTCACCCGCGTTCTCGAAAATAAACCCACTTTCTACAAATAAATTTTGGCATGTCTTTTTGCAGTATACTTTCGAATGATTAAACTAAGTGATGATATCTTATAGGAATCATAAGGAAAATCTATGAAGAGAAGTTTATTGGTATGTTTGTTGATATTAAATTTTTTATCATTAACTTTCGCATCCCAAGGAGGTACCGATGATCGTGCTCATGATAGTATTGAGTATGATCTACCTTCTCAAAATAGAATCAGAGTCGTTTTATCAGAAGTGGTAGATGGAAACTCAAAGGCAATCAAAACAATGCTAGAGATTAATTTAGTCTCTGTGAACGGTGACATCGTTTTACATTCGCAAATTTTTGATGGAAGTCCTGATCAAGCAAAAACCCATCTGAGCTTACCTCTCCCAAAATCAAACTCAGTACCAGGTCACTCTACAGATCATTCAACAGTTAACTCATTAATTAATTCATCAATAGATTTTGGTCATCCTGAATTTGAATCGTACTTAAAAGAACAGGGGCTTTTTGTTTATGAAAAAAGTCCTGATAAAGTACTTTTTGTGGTGGATCTTAACAAACGATCAGACTCTCCGATGAATCCCTATCAACCTGTAACCTATATGATACCAGTTCATGAAAATATCTCGAAGGAGTATACAACCAGAAGATACAATTTAAGACTTATAAACAGTAAGGATCAAATTTCAGATTCTTTGGTGCAATGGGAAGCTAACAGTGGCTTTGTCTCTGAAAGATTAAAACCGCCCTTTCTTTTATTTCAGGCTTTTGATTATAAGCCTGGAACCCATCATTATGAGAATACGCCACTGTTTCTAATTAATATGAATAACGGAGCTAGCTTTAGGAAGCCCATTGCACGTCATGCCATTCAAATTGGAAATCCAAAAGATTATCAGTTGAAATTTTCAGTAGACAAAGACTTACGGCAATTGAACATCAGTACTATCGATAATCAAAATCATCACTTTGAAAGAAAAAATGAAGTTATTATTGATCTAGATAATAATGATGCGGGCTCGCAAGATGCCGCTCTCCAAAGTCAATCCCCTAAAGATTTTGCTAACAATAGGTCCTATGACCTGTCAGTGAAATTTCCAAAACTTTATGATCCCGGATCTAACTTATTGAAGTTGTCGCCATCATCTTCGAGGCCACCCAGGGATATTTCAAAATTTTTTCATCGTGAGGAATTGTCGATTCCCAAGGGAAGAATTGAAATTGCTACTTATTTAAGGCAGATAGAAGAGGGAATAAATTCTGTCCTCGAAGGCCAGCCAGAAGCCGTTCAAGTCTTATTAGGATTTGAAAAATTAAATATCGGATCTGGTTACGAAAATAAAAAACCAAATGTGGCATGGTTTGCAGGTCTTCCGGGAACGGGAAAAGATACATTAGTTGAGGTTTACCTTCAAGTGAAGCATGCTTTACGTTACCCAAACTTAACAGAAAACTTCGACTTTAATGATCATCTTTTCAGGTTGCCGAAGTTGATTAAAGAATCGGACTTAAATGAGGTCAGAGGGGCGCCACCGGGCTATGTTGACAGTGGAAACTTATCTGCATTTATTGAATGGTTGGTACTTCACTCTGGCGGAAAATATTACATAAAAAGAGATGAAAAAACCAAGGCGTTTCAAGGAGTTCACTTGAATACAGCATGGTATCCTGGTGATGTGCTACCTGGATATTTTGCACCTGAAGATGGAGTACTTTTTGCCAACGAGTTTCATGATTGGAATAAGTCCTTGATTAATTTATTTTTAAAAGAAGGAGCAGAGAAAGGTTCCTTTGAAATTGGAAATGCGGCAGGTGGGCTTAGCCGCATTGAAGTCCCAGTAAATATCGTCATTGCCTCTAATCATCTTATAAATAGGATCGCCGCAAGGGATTCTAAAGGAAAAAGAGTAGGCCCTCCACTGAGTGAGGAAGAGTTAATGCAAAATTGGAGGAACGCCCAAGCCAGAAAAGATAGTGTTTTTGAGGATTTAAAAATACCTACCCTCGGAAATGAGAACGGTGGGGTTTCAGAGGAATTTCTATCGCGAGTGGGTAAAAGGGGTTTGGTTATTTTAAGGCCTTTAGTGAAAAAAGCTCTGCTGAGTATTGCCAAATATAAACTCAGTCAAGTTCAAAAAAACTACGCTCGAAAGAAAAAAAATGATTACCCTTCAGTGAATTTTGTTTTTGATCAAAGTGTTTTAGAGTTTCTGGTTACCTACGATCAAAATGCAGAGGATGGGGCCCGTCCGCTGGATTCAAAAATCAGAGATTTAATTCAAAACACTTTAAATGAATTTATTTTAAAGTCGTCATCACTTGATTCCGGATCATCAAAAAAATCTGTAAAAGTTTCTATTCAGCAGAATAAAGATCATACCTGGTCCTTGATTGTTGATGGAAAAAATATTTTTATCCCGCTCACAAAAAAAGATAAACTCGCTAAACCTATTTCAGATAAAAAAATTGATGAGTTGTTGGGGCTTGAAGAAAAGCTGAAGGCTCGAGTCAAAGGAGTGGATGCTATCATAGAAGCTTTGGCGAGAGATGTTCGCAACAGTGCTAATTCAGGGGCTAGTTACGATCCTAAAAGGAATACAAGATTAGCCGATGTTTATATGTTTCTAGGATCCTCGTCCACTGGAAAAACGGAACTGGGAGTGGCACTTCATCAGATTCTCTATAAAGAAAATAGCCGACCTTTGGTTCTTGATTTCAGTCAAATTCATCATGTCGATCAGCTGAAAGAGCTTATTTTTGGCCGTAAATTACCGAATGGAGATTTTGTTGAATCCGAATTTATGAAAGAATATCGCAGAAGAAATGGGGATTTGGTCGTCATTTTTGATGAAATCTCTAACGCCAATCCAGAGGTACAAAAAGGACTTTTTGAGTTATTAAGGGAACCTAATGTCGTTGAATTCTCGGATAATGAACCAAGGTCCATGGGAAGAGTTAAAATCGTAATGACTGGAAATCATGGCGAGGAATGGTACAAAGATGTTCCAAGGGATATACCGGAGCATGAACAATATGAGGCAGCCAGAAGAATCTATGAAAATTCAACCAAGAATGAGAGTCTTTTAAGATCATTTTTAAACAAAAGATTTTACGATGGTTTTGTAAATAGAGTTACCATGGACCGAATTTACTTTTTTGGGCCACATAAGTCATCGACGATTCGAAGTTTGGTACAAACCATTTTAGTTAAGGCCTTCAAGCAATTCAGCAAGAAAAAAGAGGGAGTTCGTACTTGGAATGTGCAATTTGAAACCCATGAGGACTATGTGAAAACCATTGAATCGATAGAAAAATATGGATTCAGAATTTGGGAACAGGGGGCATCCATTACGCATTTTATCAACACTCAATTAATGACTCGTATCCATGATGAACTTTTTAAGAATAAGGTTCCAATGGATTCTACGATTAAAATTCGCAAGTTGGAGAATGAAGAGTCTTATGGTCAGAGCGAGTTTAACGACGATCCTAGCTTTTCGAAAGTCAACTTTGAAATAGTTATTGATTCGGAAAATTCAAAAAGGATAACAATTCCGATGGCCCTTAAGGGAAAAGTTTTTCCGTTAGAAGAAGAAAATCCTAAAATAATGCAGCTCCGGACGGCCTTTCACGAGGCTGGTCACTCCATCTTGGGACAACTTTTAAATTCCGATACTTTAATTGCAAGTTATATTGGAATTTCACCTGGGGTGACCCTTATGGGTGATCGCTGGCTTCGCTATGCCGGAATCGCCGAATCCTTTGATGTTAAATCTCAATCAAATACAAGAGAATCTTTTATTGCTAATTTAGCTAAACTGGTAGGAGGGGGCGTGGCTGAGTCCCTTGCTATTAAGAATAAAATTTTTACATCTGGACACAGGAATGATTTAGAGAGAGCGACTCAATTAGCAAGGAGAATGGTCATAGAGTTTAACATGGGCAAAAAATATGGTATGACGGTGCCGCAAGGACAAACTGCAGAGAGTTACCTTCAGACCCTCAGTGAAAAACAAAAGCGTTATATTGAAGAGGAAACAACCAAAATTCTCAAAGAGGCTAGACAGTTGGCTGAAGATGTACTAAAGGCCCATTTTGAATCCCATTTGATGCCATTAGCAAAACTGTTGGCACAAAAAGGCGAAATGAGAAGAATTGAATTGGATGAGTTTTATACTTCACGAAAAGAATTAGCGTTAGACCCTTATAGTAAAAAGGAAATGAAAAGTCGAATGAAACGATATGAGGATCTTACAGCCCGAAGTTCAAAAATTAAGACCTACCAAGGTAAAAGGGATTTTGAGTTTCATGATTTTATCGAATCTGATAAAGTACCTGTTCTTGATATGAAAATCTATCTAGAAAATAAATTTCAGCAAGAAGTGAGTGGTGTGGATCTTAATCCAGGCAAGGCGATCACCGCCACGTCAAGGAAGGATCTACTCCGACAGAAGCTGTCGAACTCTGGGGTCTTAAGGAAAAATTATCAGTGTCTGAAGAACTACAAAACTTTAGAGAGGTGAGCCGCTCTGTTGGGTATTCCCAAAAAGGGAGTTGTATTTAGCCTGTGTTCCTTAACCCAGCGGCGATGCCATTGATGGACAGATGGATTCCTCTTTGGACGCGTTCATCGAGCTTGCGTTCGCTGGGATCCTTTGAGCGATAGCGTTTAATCAGCTCTACTTGCAAGTGATTTAATGGATCCAAGTAAGCAAATCGATTTTTAATCGACTTTGCAAGGGAAGGGTTGTTAGCCAATCGTTCTTTTTTTCCAGTGATCAAAACTAAGCTTTCAATAGCTTTTTCATATTCTTGAACAATTCGTGAAAAAATTGTTTTTCGTAATTTTTTATCTTCAACGAGTTCAGAATATTTGGCGGCAATAGCCAAATCTGATTTAGAAAGAACCATATCCATATTGGATAAGAGGGTGGCAAAGAAGGGCCACTCTTTGGCCATATCTTGGAGGGTTTTGATTTTTTCATTTCGCAATTGATTGCCTTTGGATTCAGCTAACCAAGAACTGATGGCACTACCAAAACCGTACCAACCAGGAAGCAAAAGTCGGCATTGTCCCCAGGAGAAAACCCAGGGAATAGCACGTAGGTCCTCTATACGTCGAGTGGATTTTCTGGAGGCCGGTCGTGATCCTAAATTGAGTTCAGCGATTTCAGAGATAGGTGTGGCTGAAAAAAAATAATCATTAAATCCAGGAGTTTCATAAACTAAATCACGATAGGCTCTATAAGCCTTTTCAGAGAGTTCTTTCATGATTTTTTCAAATTGGACTAATTTCTTTTTGTGTTGGTCACTTTTAGTCGACGGGATCAGGCTGGCTTCCAAAGTGGCTGCCACCAACATTTCTAGATTCAATCGACCAATTTCAGGATGGGAAAATTTAGAGGCAATAATTTCACCTTGTTCTGTCAGGCGAATTTGACCATTAACGGTCCCACTAGGTTGAGCTAAAATGGCTTCATAGCTGGGGCCACCGCCGCGACCAACGGTGCCACCGCGACCATGGAATAAACGTAATTTAAGTTTAGCCTTATTGAATATTTCAACTAACTTAATCTCTGTCTGGTAGAGCTCCCAGTTTGATGTTAGGAATCCACCGTCTTTATTGGAATCTGAATAGCCCAGCATCACTTCTTGGAGGTGGTCCTTAGCGATCATGGCTTTGATGATGGGCAGGCTAATAAAAGTTTCCATGATAGTTGCCGCACAACGCAGATCAGGAATCGTTTCAAAAAGAGGAACTACCATCAAGTCTAATTCCCATAGGGATTGAGGAATTGCTGAACGTTCCTTAACTGAGTATTGGCTTGATGAATTTTGCTCATTTGAACTTTGTCTGCGGAGCAAACCAGCTTCTTTTTGCAAAACAAGGACTTCGAGTAAATCTGATACCGTTTCCGTATGTGAAATGATATAATTGCGAATGGCTCTGGGGCCATAGCGTTTACGAATTTCACCAGCCGTACGAAGAATACTGAGTTCTGAATTTGTTTCCTCCGAATAAGTGATATAAGGAGAGAAGATCAATCGAGGAGACGAAAGTTCATTAAGCAAGAGACTGACTTTCTTTTCCTCAGTCAAAGTTTCATAGTGAAGTTCCACCTGGCTGCGAGAAAAAAGATCTGCGAGAACTCGCTCATGAACATCTGAACTTTGGCGCATGTCTAAGGTGGCCAGATGAAAACCAAATATTTCAGAAGCCCGTTTTAAAGTGGAAAGTCGAGGTTTTATAAGAACAGCACTGTGATGGGTTTTAAGAGAATCCATGAGGATTTGTAAATCAGCAGTAAATTCAGTAACTGAAGAATAGGGAGTTTTTGGTGCCACTTCCTGTCGTAAAATATTTTTTGTTCCTAAAACTCTGGCTGTTGCAGCAAGGCGAGCATAAATTCCTACCAAGGCGCGACGATAAGGCTCATCGATACGATGAGGTGAGGTATCAGGTGAGGCATCTGCAAGGGCTTGCAATTCAGGACTTACGGGAACTAGCAAGGTGGAAATTGAAAGTTCTGCCCCCAGTGCATGGCATTCTTCCAAATAAAAACCAAGGATGGTTGTCGATTGCTGTTCGAGGGCATGTTGCATGGTTCCGGCATTCACATTAGGATTTCCGTCGCGGTCCCCGCCAATCCAGCTTCCCATCTGCACATAGGGAGTTCGACCGAGATCACTTCCTAAATTCTTTTTTTGAGGAAAATGGGAAAAAATGGCTTCTTCAATATCTTCATAGAGTCCTGGTAATTCACGTAAAAAAGTGATGCGATAATAGGAAAGTGCATTTTCAATTTCATCAGCCACAGTGAGTTTGGAATAACGAAGCATACGAGTTTGCCAAAGGGTTGCGATTCGGGAGTAAAGGCCTTCGGTATTTGCAATTAGTTCTTTAGAGGTCAGGCTTTGATTCCTTTGTGTCAAGAGTCTGGAAATTTCATGTTCAGCATCCAGAATACTTTTTCTTTGAACCTCTGTAGGATGGGCAGTGAGAACAGGAGAGATCAAAGCGTCATTAAAAAACTCTTGAACTCGAGAAAACGGAACCCTAGTATTTTGCAATTTGGCCAAAGCAAAATCAATGCTTCCAGCTTGGGCAGGGGCTCCAGAAAGGATCATGGCACGACGGCAACGATGACGGTGTTGGTCCTCGGCTAAATTAGCCAAATGAGAAAAATAAGAAAAAGCCCTCACCACCGATAGAGTTTGATTACGGCTTAATTTTTTCAGGAGTTTATTTAAGTTTATCTTTGCCTGGGTATCGTCCTCACGACGAAAGCGCACGGCGGTTTGTCGAATGGTCTCAACAATCTGAAAGACTTCATCGCCTTCTAATTCTTTGAGGACATTTCCTAATAGGCGACCCAGCAAACGAATGTCTTCTTTCAGAGGTGTATCGGTATCAATGGGAGGAGGGGAGGAGGTGCTAGAGATCATTTTTTTAAAATCCTAACTTCTTTTTTAAATCTTCGGCGGCTTTTTTAGCATCACCTTCAAATCTTTTTTTGACTTCATTTTCAGCTTTTTTCTTTTCAGATTCAAGACGACGTTCAAAATCCTTCTTGGCCTCATCTGTTTTATTTTTAGCTGTTTTCTTTTGCGAGTCAGCTTGGGCTTGAAGTTTTTTAATTTCACCTTCGGACTGGTTTTTAAAAGCGTTGACTTGGGCTTCGATGAGAGCTTTCTGTTTTGCAATTTCAGAGTCAACTAAAAGTTTGATTTTTCTTTTAGCTTCTTCGATTTTTGCCTGAATCTCTTTTTCAAAGGCATTTTGAATTTTTTGCCCCAGATTAGATTCAATATCTAAATCAAATGAAGGTAGCAGTCCTTTTCCTGAGGCAATAAGGTTGGCGCTCGTTGCTTCTTTAAAAACATTTTTTAGAATTCCTTCCACCTCTTTGTTTGGTGCGGATAACGAGTAATCAATTTGAGTGAATTCGCTGTTTAATTGTAAATCAGCACTCTTATAATTTACGAGTTTAAGATGTGAGCTCAAAGATCCAACTGCTTTTTTAAAGCCAATAGAGACCTCAGGGGATTGAATTAAATCCTTCGCTTTAATGGGGTAACTCTTAATTTTAAATTCCAAGTTTATAAGTGAATCCTTTTGGGTGTTATCAAGGGTCAGCCGGGCCTGAAGCCCAGAGACTTCTTGAGCAGGGAAATCCCCTTCAAAAACAGCAACAGTGGGCTTGCCAATCAGGGCTTGATTGGAGGTGATATTATCTATTTGTCCTTTGATGTTGCCGATCTGAAATCTATTTCCGTCTCCTTTTTGAGAATCAGCCTGCGAATCAGCTTGTGAATTAAAATGCGAAGTGATTAAGGTTTTCTTTGCCCAAAATAAAGGGTAGGAATTCTGTCTACCAAATTCATAGGAGATGCCTTTTTCTCTGGGGTGAGGTTGAATTTGTACTTCTGGCTCGGCCTTGTCTTTCTTTAATAAATTAGGTGGAGCGTATTTTGAAAAAAGAGATTTATAGTGATTTATTTTTGAAAAATAAGGTTGAGTGTAGCGCTTGAAAAGAGCTGTTGCTATGGATTTAGCATCTATTTTCGGAATTTTAAAATGAGCTTCTAAATCTTTGATATCTTTTTCAATTTGATTTTTGATATCCTTAAGACCTTCATCGGTGGACTGCATGTCTTTATCTAGTAGGGATTTGGCAGAGGTCACCTCTCCCATTTTTTTATTGCCTTCATCTAAGATGGCTTGGATTTCTTTAACGCTCTGATTTAACTCTTCTAAATTGGTAAAACCAGAAGTTTTTACTTTTTTGAGTTTGTCTCCTAAGACTTGAAACTCTGCGGCCTTGGGCAATTTTTTAAGTCTATCTTCCCACTCTTTTTGCTTTGTCTTTAAGCTTTCCTCAAAAGCTTTCATTTTTTCTTTAGAGACAATTTTACTTTTAAGCTTTTCTACCTCTTCGGATTGAGAGCCTCCACCCATGAGGTTAGCTATGTTTCCTAAAACATTTTCATCATACTCCGTTTTAGCTTTTTCCAGAGCTTCTGATTTGAGTTTTTCAGCCTCTTTCTTAATGGCGCTTTCTTTCTCTGGCTCCGGCGGTTTTACTTTTCCAGGGAATTTTCGTTTTTGATCGAATCCTACATTTTCAACGGCCGTCTCTTCAATAACAAATTTAGCCCGTAACAAGGCATCCCACAAAAGAGAAAATCGAATTTCACCTATATACAAGTTATTGTGAGTAGGTTTTTCAGGATTCGTTAGCTCTACACCTGTTATTTTTAAAGACGCCTTGGTAAAACTAGTTTCAACTCTGGCAATATTTACTTCAGCACCCATCGCATGATAGCCAACAAGTTCCATGGTCTTTTTTAAATGGAAATCGAAAAACAAAGTAAAATAAAGAAAAATCGCAAAGCAAATAAAAAGAAAAGGGATAATCGCCTCAAAGCGGATGGGGCCCTTTGATTTTTTAATTTTTAAATCCGTTGGCTGATTAGTTTTTTCTGAAGAGTTGTGATCCATATTTTGTCCCTGTTTATCCATATGTTATCCGTAGAGTTGGTTGTATTTGGTGTACAAATTATAAATAGAAGTAGCGGCAAAGGCCTTCCAAAATTTGGACTTTTTAAATTTTTCAACTACAGAAACGCGGTATTTAATAATTAAACTTTTGAAAATAAAAAATAATAAAGGGGTAAGAAGCACCGAAAGAACCAGCGAGCCCATCACAATGCTGTTATTAAATCGAGTCAGGGGAATGATGGGCATGTTGTACATTTGCACAAAAAAACTGCGCAGGCTTTCTTGTTCTAAAGTCCATTTACCAATAATATGATTTAGGGGATCTATAAGATAACTGACAAATTTAAAAAAGAAAGCACTCAAAAACGCGGCCCCTAATTGAACTCTAAAAATAAAGACAATTAAAAAAACCAAAGCTGTTTGTAAGGAAAAAAAAGGAGCCATCCCTAAAATAAAACCACAGGCAAGCCCACTTGCTAATTGATTGTGGCCCGTATCTGAATTTAACAATTTAATGAAGTTTATAAATTGCTTAAGTAGAAGTGTCATAGAGTATCCTTAATTAGAATTAGGTATCAGTTAAAATTTCATTTTCTAATTGATTTATTTTTTGCTTAGGATCTTTTCTTTGTAAATAAAAAAAAGCGCCAACAAGACCAAAACAAAAGGCAAGTATTTGGTTGATCGTGATAATCAGAGGACCAAAATCCGTTTTTGTATTTAAATAGGCATTATACAAAAAATAAAAAGCCGCTTGCCCAACACCGACACCCGCAGGAGAGATAGGAATGGCCGTGGCCATAAAACCAATGGGACTTACTATGAAAAAGGTGGTGAGGGGAATGGTAGCTCCAGAGACGGTGAATTGCCCAACAAAATACATGATAAATACGGCAAGGACTTGGCCGATTAGACTCAAGGAAAAAACTTTCAATAATATTTTTGTTTCAGATCCATACAACTGACCAGAATGATAAAGTTTAAGGAACTTTTCTCGAAGGGGCAGAAAATTGAGAACTTTTAAAACTAAACCCATAATGATTTTATTCTTGGAGAAAAGAAAAACAAGACCCACTGTAAATACAAAAAAAATAATTACAAAGGCAGAAAGTAAATGAGTGAGTATTTCATTTTTTAAAATGTGATTGAGATCAAATAGCATTACGGCCAATGCCATAAAGACTATGGTGTACAATCCCAAAACTCTGTCGACAAAAACACTCGATATGGCAAGGGCTTTGGATTGGGGATGGTCCTTGTAAAAATAAAAGGCTTTGACTAAATCACCGCCTACGCCTCCGGGCATGGCAAAATTAAAAAAAGTGCCAATCAGTGTCAGCTTATAAAGTTCAAAGGATTTAGGGTGTAAATTTTGTGTCTGCAAAAGAACCCGCCATCGCTCACTCAGAATAAATAGGTTAATCCCTGTTAACACCATAGCGACTAAAATTAAATCGGGACGCAAAACCTCTTTCAGAGCCGAAAAATTGATCTTCCCCTGGGTCACCAGCCAATAGATGATTCCCAAAGCAAATCCTGTCTTAATTAAGGTTGAAAGATATTTCTTTATTTTCAATCTCTTTGGCGTCATTTCTAAAACTCTTGGTGGGTTTTAAGAATGAGTTGCAGGTGCTTTAAAAAGGGTCTTAGGTCCTTCAAAGGCAAGGAGGTAGGGCCATCACAGAGGGCTTCTTCAGGTCGAGGATGGGTTTCTAAAAATATTCCATCCACGCCAACGGCCATGGCTGCGCGAGCTAGGGGTGCTACCATTTGACTGCGACCGCCGCTGCTTTCGCCCGTAGCTCCCGGTAACTGAGTCGAGTGAGTTACGTCCATAATCACAGGAAAACCAAGCTGTCTCATTTCCACAAGTCCTGTCATGTCGTTGATAAGGCGATTGTAACCAAAGGTGGTGCCTCTTTCGCATAAAAGAATTTTGTCATTGCCAACTTGAACGGCCTTTTGAGCAATCGCCTTCATGTCCCAAGGAGCTAAAAACTGCCCCTTTTTAATGTGCAAAACTTTTCCTGTTTTAGCCGCAGCGACAAGTAAATCAGTTTGTCTAGATAGGAAGGCAGGAATTTGAATCACATCGGTAATTTGTGCCATGGTCTCTACTTGATCAGTCTCATGAACGTCAGTTAAAAGAGGGGCATTTAACAGTCCCTTTATTTTTTCAAGAGACTTCAGAGCCGAATCCACTCCGGGGCCACGAAAACTTTTTGAGCTTTGCCTGTTGGCTTTGTCATAGGAGCATTTTAAAATCCATGGGATTCCGAATTCCTCTGTGACGCGTTTTATTTCCGTTCCAGTCTCAAGGACGAGGCCTTCATCCTCAATAATATCGGGTCCAGCAAATAAAACGAATTGATTTTTAAGCCCCCAAGTGTATTTTTTTCCTTGGAATTCCATGGTCACGGGTTTTGATAAATTTTGAAAAGATGTAAGTGATGTCATCCAGGTGTTATGACATAACTTTGATGACACTATCAATAATTTTATCTTGTGTCGCTCTGTCCATATCAGGGTACAAGGGAAGACTTACCACATGTTCTGCTGCCCATCGCGAGTGGGCCCAATCCTCATTTTGGCTAAGAGGTTGTTGGGTCTGTAAGCTGGTGTGCTTGCAAGTGTGTTCTTTGTACCAAGGTTGGTCAGGCATGATTCGAGGGTAATGAACAACAGTGGGAACTCCCAGTTCTTGCATTCTTTTTTGGAAGACAGGGCGGTCAGGAACCATCAATGTGTACTGAGCCCAAACCGAGTCTCTATCGGGTTTAATATAAGGAACGGAAAAATGAGGAGCTTTAATCTGACTTAATCTCTCGGTAAAATAAGCTCCAATTTTTTGCCGCTGTTCCACCTCCCAATCATAGCGTTCCAACTTGGATAACAAGATGGCACACTGAATGGTATCCAGGCGGCCGTTGATACCAAGGCGTGTGTGGTAATATCTAGACTCAGAACCATGTTCTTTAATTTCATTCATGATTTTATATAATTTATCATCATCAGTAAAAATCGCTCCACCATCGCCATAGCAACCCAGGGGTTTGGCGGGATAGAAACTGGTTCCACCGACGGTAGAAAGAGAGCCGCTTCTTTTTCCTTTGTATTTGGCGCCATAACTTTGTGCAAGATCTTCGATAACGAAAAGATGATGTTTTTTGGCAATGGCATTGATTTCATCCATATCAGCGACTTGACCATACAAAGAAACGGGCATGATGGCCTTTGTTTTTCCTGTGATTAGTTTTTCTATTTTTGTCGTATCCAAATTAAAGGTTAGAGGATCGATATCGCAGTAAACGGGTTTTGCTCCCGCTAGAACAATGGTTTCAGCAGTGGCAATAAAAGAAAAAGCGGTGGTAATTACTTCGTCTTCTTGGCCAATGCCTAGAGCCATCAATGGAATAAGTAGAGCATCTGTTCCACTGGCGCAGGCAATAACGTGTTTGACTCCGGTATGGACGGCCAACTTTTTTTCAACTTCAGCAACCTCAGGGCCGTTGATATAAGCGCCACTTTCAAGAACTTTTTTGATTCGACTGTCAATGGAGTCTTTGAGGGCGTGATACTGAGTTTTTAAATCGATAAATGGGATGCTCATTGAAATTCCTCCGTCTTAGAATTAAACCGGTTTTAAATAAACAAGTTAATTGAAACAGATTTCTATTTAAACCGTTTTAAAAAAAAGAAAAAGAGAATTTAAATAAAATCGCATTTTTAAATAAAATTAACTGATAAATGGAACAATCGGTCTTAAAGTGTTTCTTATAGGAAACAATTATTTTGCCAAGATGATGGTAAAATAATTACTAGACCAAAGGGCAAATGAGCTTGAATCAAAAGAGTGATGCAGATTAACCTCATAGTGTAAGTGTAACTTTCAAATATTAGATTGTTTTGAACATTAGGAGTTTAATGAAGGGATTGTTTTTATTTCTCACTTTTCTGGCTCTTGAAAGTGAGGGAGCCTTTTCGAATTACAATTCGATTTTGCTGGGAGATCAATCGGCGGGAATGGGGGGCGCCGCTTCTGCCGTCGTCGGGGATACTTCCGCTGCCGCTTTTTATAATCCGGCCACCTTAGCAAGGCTCAATGGAGCTTCCTTTTCTGCAGCAGTGGGAATTTATAAAAAATTTGATACCGTCTATGGAGAAGAAGAAGATTTTACCAAGGCACCGCTCAGGTTAAATCAAGGATTTTTTAGGTCCTTGCCAGCATCTACGGGAAATGTCATTCGGTTAGGTGATTATGTTTTTGGATTATCCATTTTGGTTCCTGATTATGATAGTTATAAAGGGGATTTATTTAAGAAAGGCGATAATGCAACGACCTTGTCCTTTGTGGACGAGTCTTTATGGGTAGGGCCGAGCATTTCCAAAGAGATCTCAGCAACGGAGTCTGTAGGGATAACGGCTTATTATACGGCACGAAATTTTATAAGATCTTCCACGGACCTTCAATATGAGTCCAATACAAAAGCAACCTTGTTTAATCAGGAAAAAACAATTACCGAAAATGCTTTGGTTTTTGTCTTTGGCTATTACAAGCAACTTTCTGACAAGTGGTCTGCGGGTGTTACCTTAAGACCCAAAGCCATGAGAATTGCGGGCACCGCCACCATCTTCCAATCAAAAACAAATATCGATACAACAACAAACACCATGATTGTTGAAAATAAAAATGATCCAGATAAAGCCACTCGGGTAATGATCCCAGGGAAAGTCACTTTTGGATTATCTTTTGTTCCCAATAATTCTTCGGTTTGGGCGCTGGATGTTTCACTTCATGAAGGGGTCAGTTATATTGATTTGGAAGATGAAGTCTTAGGAAAAAGGGTCAGTCAGAAAGCTATTTGGAATATGTCCATTGGTTTTGAACAAGCTTTGATTCAGTGGTTAAAAATACGGATGGGCGTATTTACTAATTTTTCTTCACACAATGATCCCGATCCCAGTCTTTTACAATTACAAGAAGATAAGGTGGACATGGTAGGCTTTAGCGCCAATTTAGTTTTTGTTGCAGGAAAAAGAATTGGTTACACCTTTGGCGGCTACTACACAGGAGGAAGAGGTAAATCAAGTCAGTACATTCAGGGTGACTACCAAATTATCACGAAAACCCAGCACGTTTTTACGATGTTGGTTGGGTCTCAATTGTATTTTTAAGAGGAAGAGTCAGTATCTGAAATTGAGCCTAAAGATCAAAAATACAAAGAGCTTGAAGAACGACTTGAGATAATCGAGAGGGCCTTGAACTCTTATTAGGCAGATTTTTTTTCCGAACTCGTTTTTTCCGCGGCAATGAAATGGGGCAAATGAATCACAAATCGTGTGTGGTGAAAATTCTCGACGTAAATGATGCCTGAATGGGTTTCAATAATTTGTTTTGCCATCATCAATCCCAATCCTGTTCCTTTTCCTAGTTCTTTCGTAGTGAGACCTACTTTGAAAAGAGTTTGTCGGATTTTATCTGGAATGCCGTTGCCGCTATCTGTAACGGAGATCTCAATCAGTTGATTCAGATCTTTTACCTCAACATGAATCCATTTTTCTTGTAGATTCTCAATGGCATCAACAGCATTGGAAATCAAATTTACCATAACTTGAGAAAGCTGCGTTGGATTTCCATTGGTGTGTAGATTTTTATTTTGACTTTCCAATTGAAAGGTCACCCCTTTCTGCTTTACCTTCAACTCAACGAAAAAATAACTTTCTTCTATCAACTGAAATACATTTATTTTTTGAAAATCAGTAGGGTTACTTTTTCTGGCTAGAGTTTTAATACTTGCTACGATTTTTTCGACACGAAGAACTGACTTTTTAACCTTATCCATGGTTTTTAAAAAGTCTTCTCTTTGAAATTGAGAATGAAGATCTTGGTAAGACTTAATGAGCTTATCGACATGAAAAACGATAATGGTTAGGGGGTTCGAAATGTCGTGAGCAATATCGGCAGAAACAGCGCCAATAGTAGCCAACTGAAATTGGCTTTTTGCAACCCTCAGGTTTTCAATCATGATGTTAAATTCATCCTGCAATTGTTTGAATTCATCTACTCGGGAGAGTTCTAAGTTATGTTCTAAATCACCTCGACTCACTCTTGAAAACATATTTTTCAACATTTCAATGGGTTGTAATAATGATTTCGCTTGCTTTGCCATGAGGACAGATAAAACACCAAATAGAAACACGCTAAGAGTCATTAAAAATAACCATAAATAAGATCTAAGATCTCTGATTTTTTCATCAAATTTATCTTCGAATTCTCTAACTAACTCGTTGGACTTCTTTTCTATTTCTAAAGCTTGAATTTGAAGAAACTTTCGGTCGTTTAATAGTTTAAAATACAACTTCATCGAGTTGGAATAGTTATCCAGGAGAGAGAGTTCTCTATGGCCAATTCGCTTATCTTGACTCATATTTGCTTTGAGCTGAAGAATTACTTTATTAATTCTTTCAATATACTGGTCTTCTTGGCGGGCAAGGAAGTCTTTTTCATGTCTTCGTAACTGCAAATATTGAATTAAGTAGAGATCTTTATTTCCTCCTTTCATTTTGTTGATAAAGGATTCTAGTTCATGAATGCTGGACCTCCAACGTCCTTCAAGTCCCCAATCTTTATAACCCAGTTTAAAAAAAATCTCCCAAATTTCATTTAGCGTCTGATAGTAGTCATCTTCAACTTTTTTAAACTCTTTAATTTTATTCTGAAAATCGATAGATACCTGATCAAAGAGAATTTCTTGATTTCTTTTGATTTCAAAATGTGATTGTCGAACTCTATCTAGGAAGGGCGATTTTCCAGTTTGAAAAAATTTTTCATTATGAGCTTCGGAAGCAAGAAATTCTCTCCCATTCATTTTTTGACTTATAAATCCGTCGCGGATTTGTTCAAAAGACTCATTCATGTTTCTGAGTTGACTTTCTACGCGAAGAAGCATTAAAAACACGACAGTGAAGATGATCAACCCCACAAGTTGTACGAAAGCAAATCGTAAAACAATTTCATTGTAGAAGCTTTTCTTATATTTTGTAAAATAAGACTTGATCATTGTTTCACCAAAACTAAAATCGGTTTATCGTAATGAAACTTAACTAGATGAAGGTCTTGCCTGGCCAATCAACAAGGAACTCAGTAAATTTTTGATTCTCTAGGGATCGGCATTAGGATAGGATCATAGAAGTCCTAAATCTAAATTATTTTTGGGGTTGGTCATGAATTCAGCTTGGGAAAATGGCAAAATAAAAGCAATTAAAGCCGCAAATGCTTTTGAATTCTATGTTCATTCTGTTTGGCCTTTCCATCGCTATTTTGCCTCAAATAAAATCAGTAAAAGATGTCAGAGGTGTGCAGGGGTTGGAAAAGGACAAAATGATGCCCTAGTGATGTATGGGTACAGCAGTTTTACAACAATTAGGTCTATTTTTAGAGGATGTAGGAATTAGATTTTCCTAGAGATCGAGGTTTTATGGATCAAAATGAAATTAAAATCAAAAAAGGAACGGTTCTGATTTACCGTATTTTTGATATTGCTGAAGAGATTAATATATCGCAGGTGGAAGCTATTCTTCGTGATAACCGAGGCCCAGATAGATTCAAGGTTCCTAAATACATTGATCGTGCTATTGAAATGAAGAGGCCTCCAATAACTTTTGGTTTGGGGGATGAAACGATTTTGATTCAAGGAAAGAGCCTAAAGGCGGAGGTCTTAGTAAAATTGAGGGACTTTGGAGTTCTCTCCATGATTTATCAAATTCACTTGGACCCTTCGACAACTTGGAAACAGTTAATTGATCTTGCGGTCGGTTTGGAAGAAGGTTCAGAAATTGATAATTTAGCCAAGCAGCAAGCAAGGGAAATTACTAATTCTATCAGTAATACCTTGAAGAAAGAAAGTAACTGGAGTGGCTTTGAAGACTATATCGTTTACTTTATTGAAGAGTTTGAAAATAATTTAACGGTAAAAGAATTCTTAGAAAAGGCGGATTTTCCTTCTTTGATAAATGCCGAAAATCAAGTCAAACTTTCTGAGTCTACAAAAAATTCCCTGGCTGATTCTATTTATCAATACAGTGAAAATGATGTTACCATCGTAGAGTGGAACTCCGCCTTGGTGATAGAGCCAGGAGGGTCCAGGGATATCCCGGATATTCTAGAATTTTCTGTTACGCATTTGATGGAGATGCGCTATTATGATGATTTATTAGATCTAAAGCTCAATGTTTTGTATGAAGATATTGAAAAGAAAAGAAGTTCCATATGGACGCCTAAATATGATCGAGTTTATGAAGAGGCGAGTACAAGATATATCGAGTTTATTGAGTTTTTAGAAAGAGTAGAAAACTCATTAAAAGTGGTTGGAGATTTTTATCTAGCCACCATTTATAGAGGAGCAACTAATCAGTTTCGTCTAAAAGATTGGCAAAATAGCGTGACTCGAAAAATGAATATTCTGGCCCAAGTGAGTAACCTCTTGCAGGGCGAAATGAATATGCGTCGAAGTCACCTCTTGGAAATCATAATTATCTTTTTAATTACCTATGAAATTGTCATGGCAATTTGGAAAAAATAGAGGTAGGATGAATTATGGGCGCATTTAGTTTAACTCATTTATTAATTTTAGCAGTGGTTCTTCTCATTTTCTTTAAACCTAAAAGACTCATAGATCTGGGAAGCTCAGTCGGTAAATCAATTAAAAACTTTAAGCAGGCTAAAGATGAAATTGAAGTCGAAGTTATCTCTGAAGAAAATAAAAAATCCTAAGTCTTGAATATAATGAATCAATAACATGATAAATAAAAATTGGAATGTTCATAAATTTGGTGGAACCAGTGTTTTAAATGCTGATCGTTTTCGCAATGTCTATAAAATACTTACTCACCGTCATTCTCAGAGAACAGAACTTTATTGTAAAGAGGGGCCGAAAGCACTTGTTGTATCTGCGATGAAAGGCGTTACCGATGATTTAATTCAAGCTGTTGTCGGTGCCGAGAAACAAGATGAGGGGTATAAATCTTTATTGCAGAAAATTTGGAACAGGCATCAAAATGAAATCACAAATCTCCTCACTGCGGCTGATTTTCGAGAGCCATTATTGGAAGCTTTGAAGAAAGATTTTACCGAACTTCATGAAATTTTACGAGGCGTATGGCTGGTGCAAAGCGCTTCACAGACTATTTTTAATCAGGTTTCCGGAATGGGTGAAGTTTGGTCGGCACAAATTTTAAATGCCTACCTAAAGTCTGAAGGAAGAAAAACCCAGTGGCTCGATGCCAGAGACGTTTTAATTGTTAGCTCTTCAGGGGGCCGGATCATTGTGAATTGGGAAAAATCTAAAGTCCAATTAGAGTCTCATCTCAAAAAAATAGATTCCTTAAATGAACTTGAATTTTTGGTGATCACTGGCTTTGTCGCTCGGGAGGAATCCGGTGCCGTGACCACGCTGGGGAGAAATGGAAGCGACTACTCGGCCTCTATTTTTGGTTCCCTTTTTCACTCTCAAGAAATTGTTATTTGGACTGATGTGGACGGGGTTTTATCAGCAGATCCGCGATGGGTACCCGAAGCAGTTCTTCTTGATGAAATGTCATATTCTGAAGTCACAGAATTGGCTTATTTCGGAGCCAAGGTGGTTCACCCTGCGACCATGGCCCCAGCTATTGAATTGTCCATTCCCATTTGGATTAGAAATTCGTTAAAACCTGAAGTCCGAGGGACTTGTATCCATAAAAATGCCAAATCAGATCGACAAGTAAAGGGTTTTTCCACTATCGATAAAATATCCTTACTTAATTTAGAAGGTACAGGAATGGTAGGCGTTCCTGGAGTGGCAGAACGGCTATTTGGGGCTTTAAGATCTGCAGGTGTGAATGTGGTTTTGATTTCTCAAGCTAGTTCAGAGCAATCGATTTGTTTGGCTATTGAAGAATCCCAAGGGCCGCTGGCAAGGAAGGCCATAGAGCAAGCCTTTGCTTTGGAAATTCAAAAAAATTTAATTCAGCCCCTTCAGATAACAAACGACATTAGCATTCTAGCCGCTGTCGGAGATAACATGCGACACACACCAGGGATTGCAGGTCGTTTCTTTACGGCTCTTGGTCAGAGCGGAATCAGCGTTCGGGCTATCGCTCAAGGTTCCTCAGAACGAAATATCTCTGCGGTTATTGATACTAAAGACGCCGTGAAAGCTTTGCGTACAGTTCATTCCTCATTCGTGCTTCCCCATCTGAACATGTCTCTTGGACTTATTGGAACCGGTTTAATTGGGAGCACTTTTTTAAAGCAACTTTCAGAGCAAACAGAAAATCTCAAAACAAGCAAAAAAATAAATATCCAAGTTCGAGCCATCGCTAATTCTAAAAAAATGTGGCTTTCTGAAAATGAAATTCCATTGCAGAATTGGAAAGAAGGATTCGAAAGATACGCTCAGTCATTGGATTTGAAAAAATTAAGCCATCACCTTCAATCTCATTATATTCCTCATTCGGTACTTATCGAGGCCACTGCAAGCAGTTCATTGACACCTAATTATGTAAATTGGTTGAACCAGGGGCTGCACTTGATTTCTCCGAATAAAAAAGCAAATACGGGTTCTTTCCTAGAGTACAAGGAAATTCGCCAAGCCATGCAAAAAAGTCAAAGACATTTTCTTTACTCTACGAACGTAGGTGCAGGTCTTCCCATCATTCAAACCCTGAGGGATTTGAAAGCCACAGGTGATGAAATCATCGAAATTGAAGGGATATTAAGCGGGACTCTTTCCTATATTTTCAATGAATTTTCTGGTACTTTTTTTTCGAAAATTGTCTGTCTTGCAAAAGAGAAAGGGTACACGGAGCCTGATCCAAGGGAAGATCTTTCAGGTCAAGATGTGGTTAGAAAATTGGTGATTCTGGCACGAGAAATTCAAATGCCTTTGGAAGTGAATGAAGTTGAAGTGATGGGCCTTGTTCCTGAAAAAATGCAATGCCTAAATAAGGATGAATTTATGGCACGAATTCAAGAGCTCGATGACCAGATGGAAAAGCGGTGGATGGCAGCAAAGGAAAAAAATGAAATTCTTAGATTTGTTGCGAGTATTGATTCTTCTGGAAAAGCTAAGGTTGGACTCAAAAATTTACCTCATCATCATGTATTTTCAAAAGTGACGGGAACCGATAACATCGTGCTTTTTAAGACGCGACGCTATTTCCATCAGCCCCTGGTGATCCAGGGACCTGGAGCTGGTCCTGAAGTGACTGCTGCCGGCGTTTTTGCTGATCTCTTGAGACTTTCACAATATTTGGGAGCTCCCCTATGAAAAAATCTTTGGATAAGGCAACAGCCTTTGCTCCTGCAACGGTGGCTAATGTCGCTGTTGGATTTGATATTCTTGGCTTTGCTATTGATGGTCTTGGTGAAACCGCCTACGTTGAGAAGATTCAGCCTGCCGAAGTGATTTTAAATCCTATTAAAGGGTATCCTGAAATTCCTCTGGAACCGCAATTAAATACAGCAACTGCTGGTTTATTAGAACTCATAAAAGATCAGAATTTGAATTTTGGTTTTCGTGTCACCCTGGAAAAAAATATTCCCATGGGGTCAGGGCTTGGAGGTTCTTCGACCTCAGCCGTGGCGGCCTTGGTGGCGGCGAATGCCTTACTAAAAAAGAAATTATCCATGGAACAGCTTCTCCATTATGCTCTAATTGGCGAGCAAATTGCCAGTCAGTCACGACATGCTGATAATGTGGCTCCGTGTTTGTTTGGAGGAATGGTTTTAATACATCAAAATCAAAAGAAAAAAATTTCTAAAAAAACATTTAACTCTTTTTTTCCGATTAAAATGAAATCTCCCAAAGATTTATATTGTGTGATTATTTTACCTGAAATTTCCATTAAAACCAGTGAGGCGCGAAAAATTTTAAATCCTCAGGTTCCCCTGGAGTTGGTCATTGAGCAGACTCGCAATTTGGCAGGATTTATATTAGGCTGTGCAAAAAGTGATTTTGATTTAATGGGACTCAGTTTAAAGGATGCCATTATTGAAACTCAACGCGCGCACTTAGTTCCTTTTTTTAGCGAGATTCAACAATCAGCCCTCGCGGCGGGGGCCTTAGGATGTTCGCTTTCTGGCTCTGGTCCCGCGATGTTTGCTTTATGTAAGGGACCAAATAAAGCCGCCAAAATTCGTAAAGCCATGTTGGCGTTGGCCGTCCAAAAAAAGCTTCTTATAAAAGGTTCATGGGTCTCTCGGATATCGCATCGCGGAGCCCATCTGATTCGAGGCAGAGGATGAAATTTATTTCCACGCGAGGTCTTGCCTTGCCTTGCCCTTTATCGGATGCCATCAGGCAAGGTTTAGCTTCTGACGGTGGCCTTTTTGTTCCTAGCCTGTGGCCATCTCCTCAAAAATTCTCTCAAATACTTCGTGATTCAAAATGGAAAGAGCTATCTTTTTCTCAATTTGCAGGAAAGGTTCTGGCCCCCTTTTTCCAGGAAGACCCTTTGGCTGAACACCTTGAAAAAATTTGTGAGAAAGCATTTAATTTTCCGCTACCTTGTGTAAGATTAGATGATCGCACTCGAGTTTTAGAACTATTTCACGGTCCCACCAGCGCCTTTAAAGACTTCGGGGCACGTTTTCTTGCCTTATGTTTTAATCAACTTGAGCCGGATCCCTGGAAACAAGATTCAAAGTGCCAGCCCATGGTTCTTGTCGCGACAAGTGGAGACACCGGTGGAGCGGTGGCCGCGGCTTTTAGCGAATTTACTGATATTCCCGTTTGTATTCTTTATCCTCGAGGGCAAGTGTCACCACGACAGGAACAACAGCTCACCTGTTGGGGAGAACAAGTCAGGGCCTTTTCAGTTGTGGGAACTTTTGATGATTGTCAGCGCATGGTAAAAGAAGCATTTTTATCCTCCTATTTTCGAGATAACTATAAATTGATTTCTGCTAATAGCATCAATCTAGCACGTTTGTTACCGCAAATGGCTTACTTTGCCTATACCAGTTTAAAATATACAAATTTAGAACCTACAAACTTAGAACATGTAGCTATGGAACCTGTAACTATGGAACCTACAAGCTTGAATTATGAAAGCCATTCAAGAGCGTCCAGAGGAGCACGTTTTGTTATTCCGTCAGGAAATATGGGCAATTCGGCCGCGGCACTTTGGGCTCAAAAACTGGGATTTCCCATTGCAAAAGTAATTTTTGCTCATAATGCCAATAGCACAATTCCTGATTATTTTAAAACGGGTCAATATCAACCTCGAGCCTCTATTTCAACTTTAGCAAATGCCATGGATGTGGGGAATCCTTCAAACTTTGAGCGTGTTTTGAACTTATTTCCTGACCGTGAAGCCCTCTCGAAAATCAGTGCCGCCTTTTCAGTGACAGATTCCCAAATTATGGAAACCATCCGTTTTGGGTACAGCAAGGGTCAGTTTTGGTGCCCACACACCGCTACTGCGGCCTATGTTCGTTATCACCTTTTACATACCGGTAATTTGGATATTTCTGAAGATGAAATTATTGTGGCCACTGCCCATCCTGCAAAGTTTGAAAGCATAGTGGAACCATTGATTCCAGAAAAAGTAAAAGTGCCCTCGACTCTGCAAGCGCTTTTATCTAAACCTTCTCACAAAATTGAAATTGATTCCAACCTGGAAACTCTGGCAGAAAAATTGAAAATTTGAAAATTTGAAAAATTGAAAGAAATATTGAAAACATTGAAAAAATTAAAACTTGTGAAAAAATGATTCAATGAATACTATTTTAAGGAAATCAATTAAACGAAAGTTCATCACCATTTCTCTGATTCTATTTCAACTGTTTCATTCGGGATGTATTCACACTTCCTCTCATGAATATAGAAATATCGAGCTGCCTTCTCGTAAAGGACTTAGCGAGCAAAATTTTGGTGAAATAAAAGTAGATAGTGCTATTTATTTACCTTCAAAGTTTCCATTAACTGATTTTTTTAGTCGTTTGAAGAAGGGAGAATTTACTGATGCTTTTAAACGTATTGATCTTGAATACAAACAATCAACTATCAATGATAAAGTACTGGAGCAAATAATAGACAGTGGTTTTATACCAGTTTATGTTGAAATAAAAAATCTGGGAAGAAATCCTATTTATATTGATGAAAAAAATTTTGCTCTGACAAATGGAACAAATGGAAAAGAAGAAATCAAAGCTTTCTACTCTGACACTTTACCACGGGAATTTACGAAATTTAATGCAAGTGCCGCTGCAGCCAATGTTATAAATACGGGTATAGTTATTGTGGGGTTTGCTGCGGTTTTAGCTGGAATGTTAATTATTACGAGTGCTTCTTCAGCAGGAAGCCTAAATTTTCCTAATTTTCATCCAAACGGCAACTCATCTCACATTAAGGTTTACAATGATACAACTACAGTTACAAAAGTAAACTATAATTCATTTTTAATAACTTCTTCGGTTCTAAATCCAGGTGAAAGGAAAAATGGACTTTTATTTTTTTACACTCAAGATTTAGTGGGAATTCACGAATTTAAACTGATTTATCAGCCAACGATTAACCCCAACTAAAAAAATCAATATTGAGTTGATAAACTTGTTCAGATTTTTGTTTCAAGACTTCAGTTTGTGTTTGTTTTATGAAATCGAGTAATTTCTTTTTTAAAATATTCTGGAATTTTAGTTCTGAAGAAAAAATTACAGAAAAAAAGTAATCTTCAGTAGAATCTAATTTAGTTTGCTTAATTTTTTCAATGGTTTTGATACGATTTAAAATGCTGAATATTTGAAAGACAGGTGAATCTTCTGGTAGATGGAGATTGGGATCTGTTGTCAAATATTTATTGTTTTTACTTTGAACAAGATTCCAGTCTTTGAGCTTATTAATTAAGAGAAAAAGCCTATTTTGTTCAATCCCAATTTTAGCACAGATAAGTTCTGGATTTTTTGAGTACTGAGGTATTGTAAGAAAAAGATGAATTAGTTGTAATTCAATATTAGTAAAATATTCCCATCGATGAGGCCCAATAGATTCCATAGAATGGCTTTGAATTTCCGATGTTATTTTTAATTTATCAATACGAATTTTATCGATTTTTTTATTTAGTAAGTCACCTCTTTTGGCATTGAGAGCTATCTCTGATTCTCTTAAAAGCAAAAGGAACTCAATTTCATCGAGAGACATTTTTAAGTACTCACAAGCAGAAAAAAGTTGGTCAGGATTTAGATGAGCATGACTATTCATCACTTTCGAAAGATATGTTTTTTGGACTCCGCAATGGATGGCCATTTTTTCAAATGTAAATTTTCCACCAAATATTTGTCGCCTATGGGACATGAAAGCTTTTAACGCTTTTTTGTAATTATCAAAATCATATAAATTCATAAGTTTACCTTTAGTATAATAAAAACTTATTAATTAGTTAACTAATTAATATACTATTAAAAGTGAAAATGGCAATACTATCTTAGAAACAAAGCTTATCAATGGATTTCATAAAAGGAGAAATAGATGAAAAATGAACTATTAATAATAGTAACACTGATTGCCACAATGTCGCAGGCTAGTGTTTATAACTGTAATGTTTCAAGATCCAGTGCTAATAAAGCGCCAGATGTATGGAGTTTTACTTTTGATACAGAAAAAGAAAATAATAAATTTATCGATATAGACCTCGAACAACAGACTAAAGCGGGGTGTGTGGCTTTAAGAACTCAAAAAATATATTTAAGCTGTGGGTATGGAAATGAAAAAAATTCAGTATTTTCTTCTGTTGAAGATGGTGCGGCAACAGTTTTTCTCGCATCGAAAAATGAAACTGGATCTACCCTTCTAAGTTGTGTAAAACAATAATAATATGAATAAGGGTTATGTATGAATGTTGTGAAATTGTTATTTTCGCTTACGTTGTTCAATTCATTGTCATTCGGTGCTGGGGGATGGGTAAGTGGAGGTGGGGAGCTATTAAAGGATTCACATAACCCTTGGTTTTTAAACAACACTCCGGATGTTTTTTATTGTATTAAAATTGATGAGGCTAATTTTGGGGCTTCAAGTGAAAGTATTGAAAGAAATCTTAAGTTAGCCATCAAATACTGGAAATCAGAATTTAATTTTGCAATAACTCCTGAATTCAAACATTTTGGAAAGCTAAAAATCGCTTCACAAAACTTTATAAAAGTTCAATGTCATCAAAAAAAAGTTAACATTCAATTTCAGTTTGGTTACCTTGAAAATGATCAAAAAAGATATTTGTTAAATCCTAGGAAATATGCCGCCGTTACAGTCAGAACTGAATATGATCCGATAAATTTAAAGGCTAAAGGTTTTGTCTATCTTTCACCTTCAGAGGGTGCTTTGGCCTATAATTCTGACGGTGTAGCTAAAAATGCCTGGAGTCTGAATGATGGAAATTTGTTATACGTTACATTAGTTCATGAATTAGGACATGTTTTTGGCTTGCCCCATATAGGCACTATGGGGGCATTGATGTCTGAGGGGTTTGTTGAATTGATGTTAAGTCAAAATAACTTACTAGATGCCAGAAAGGCGGAGATTTCATTTTTTTCTTTGACGAAAAAAACTCCGGTTATTTGCCCTCTGGATCCTTTGTTAATTGTTTGGAGAAAATTCTTTGATTTGGAAGAAGCGGATAAATGTATCAGATTTGATTTTGAGCATTTGACGTCGAATCAGATATTTGGTGTGAGTTATCTAAAGATATTTTCAGGAGAAACAAGTGACAGACTGAAACAAAAGCCCTATCAAATTCCTTTATACATGTACAGATTTAATCCTGTACTTCCAAATCTAATTTGGTTATCAGAAAATCAAGTAGTTTTTCAGCCAAGCGAGTTCGTCCAAGGTCTTCAGGGAGTTCTTGGAGCTTCCCTTGTTTCCGTTACCAAGAAAGGGAATTTCGTTTCTGCAATGAATGGCGCAAAAAGAAATATAGTCATTAAATTTGAACAGGGCAAAGAAGGAGTTGTAATCGAAGGTGTCGACGAGACCGGTGAAATCATATCCTTACTGTAGAAAGATGGAGAAATCCGATTAGCCGACGGTGGCTAGGCTATTTACAAGAGTCTCGCATTTTGAAAGTTCTATATCATCATTTTTATGGTATCAGCATAATGTTTCTGGCATAAATCCATTGAGACGATTTCACATTTTTTTGAAGTAATTTTCGGTCAATCGTCTTGAGGTTTATTTAACAGGTAAGTACCAATATTTTCCTCATTATCAAACTTATGTTTACAATTAAAAAAGCTCTGAATCTAATTTTAAAACTGGTCTTTGGCATTATTCTTTAAATACTTTTCAATTTGTTGAATTTATTCGCGTTTCAATGTTTTGATATTAAAATGTTCATGAATATAATGGAGTTGACTCCAAAATGTTCATGAATATAATGGAGTTGACTCCAAAATGTTCATGATCTCGTTTTTCAAGTTAGGAGGGGTTTTGTTATGATTAAAACAAGGTATCTCAGGGGAACGATCGAAGAATTTCTTAGAAAAAAGATGGTTTTTTTAGGAGGACCACGGCAGGTTGGAAAGACCACGCTTTGTCTGAGTTTTTTGGAGCCATCTGATGTTCGAAATCCAGCTTATCTCAACTGGGATGCGGTGGGAACCAGGAGTCTTTTACGTCAGGGTAAGTTGCCGACAGATCGAATTCTGGTTCTTGATGAAATTCACAAATATAAACTTTGGCGTGGGCTTATCAAAGGATTTTATGATGCCAATAGAGGGCATCAAGACTACCTGGTGACAGGATCGGCTCGTCTGGATCACTATCGTAAAGGCGGTGATTCTTTACTTGGGCGTTACCGGTACCTTCGCCTTCATCCTTTTTCAGTGAGCGAATTGAAAATTCAAAATTCTGCTAATTTAGAAGGCCTCTTAAGATTTGGTGGATTCCCAGAGCCGTTTTTATCTCAATCGACAAGGGAGCATAAATTGTGGTGTGCAGAAAGGACATACCGAGTTGTGAATGACGACATTTCTGATCTTGAAAACCTAAAAGACTATTCTCGATTAGAGCTGCTCGCTGAAATTCTGACAGAAAGAGTAGGGTCTCTTTTTTCTGCAAAATCCCTTGAGGAAGATCTGAAGGTATCCCAAAAGACGGTGATTCATTGGGTAGAAATCTTAGAAAGAGTTTACTACCTTTATCGAATTTATCCTTTTGGAGCCCCTAAAATAAGAGCGCTAAAAAAAACACCGAAAATTTTTTTGTGGGATTGGAGTGAGGTAGAAAACCCTGGAGCACGTTTTGAAAATTTGGTTGCAGGTCATCTTTTAAAATATTGCCACTTTCTTGAAGATACAGAAGGTGAAAAAATGGAGTTGAGATATTTGCGCGACACCGATCATCGTGAGGTTGATTTTGTAGTACTGAAAAACAAAAAACCCATTTTTGCTGTTGAGTGTAAAACGGGTGATCGTCAAGTCTCAAAGTCCATCTTGTACTTCAAGGAGAGGACCAACGTTCCCCAATTTTTTCAAGTGCACCTGGGGACATCAGATTATCTTTCCAAGGAGGGTATTCGAGTCATTCCATTTGTTAAATTTTGTTATGAATTAAAATTGCCTTAGTCATTTAAGGGTAGACCAAGTTCGCTCTAATAAAGTTTGATGCTTCGACAGAAAATTTACTAAATAAAACCTAAATTTTTGAATTAAAAGTTAACTTTAGGGAAAACCTCACTTAAAATCTAAGTCAAAGAAGGAGAAACAGGTGATAAAACACCTTAGATTCATATGATTAAATCAAAATATTATTTACAAGTTTTTTGTAGTGTTTATTTGGCTATTTCTTTTGGCTTTTCAAGCCTCGTGTATGCTTTTCCTGAATCAGAAATAGAAAGGGATCGCTTACCTGAAGCTCAATGGCCGACGGAATTAAGAGAGTATAAGGATGTTTTTCCGGATAAATATTTGAATTTTACGGAGAGTAAAAAAGTTGCTCTGTATGTTGGCAAAGGAACGTGGTCTTTTGGCAAAGCTCACTTTAAAAGACTTTTATTAAGCTACAAGCATTCCTATGAGGTGATCACCGCCAAAGATGTTCTTTCAGGAAAGCTGAATGTAAAAAACTATAGTATTTTGATTATGCCAGGTGGGAAATCTTGGAAATACATTGAAGAATTAGGAAGCCAAGGGGCCGATGAGATTAAGAGATTTGTTGCTCTAGGCGGTGGCTATTTGGGGATTTGTGCTGGAGCCTATTATGCAGTTTCGCATCGTCTTGGTCCTAGCACTCACCCAGAGCCCTATGGCATTGGATTATTGCGTGGAGTAGCTCTTGATGGAACCTCTTTGAAGGTATCGCCCTTTCATGGAGGAATGATGAAGATCAAGACGGATGTTACGGGGTTTCCAGGTTTCTTTCAGATTTTAATGTTAGGGGGGGCATCCTTTCATTTTGATCCCATCGAAGGAATTTCAAAAAAAATAAAAATTCTAGGAACCATAGATCCAATCCATTTTCCAACACTGATTTATTTTCAATATGGAAAGGGTAAAGTTTTTCTTTCAGGTCCTCATGGTGAGATTGAAGAAAAGGGTTCCCTCCTAGGCCTCATCTACAAAGACCCGGATTCAGAGTGGCCGCTTCTTGAAAAGATCATGATAGAATTAGCTTCACCCAAATAAAAATTACCGCTGCCAACTTTTTTGAAAGGCCAGGAGAATCATTTTGTTGAGGGTCGTATTGGAAGGATCTCCGTACCAAGCTTGGTCTGAGTAGGTCAAACTACTGGAAAAATAATCTTGAATTAAATATCCTATGCTGATGCTTCCGGTAGCAACTCGTTGTTCTTTAGCCGTGGTTATTAAAGATCCTGATGAATTTATAGGATCTTCCTGAGTCCAGGCTATGGAATGTCCTATTCTGAAATTCCCAAAATTGCAACCCAAACCTACGGAGTAGGTGAGGCCGTATCCAGGAATTGCCTTTCCTTCAAATTCAGAATTGGAGACATCTTTCTCAAAAGATCGATGTAACTCAAGGTTAGCAAAACCGTCCCATTTGCGAAAAGTCTTGGTTAAAAAAGTGCCAAGTCCTAGAGCCCAAAAACCTCTCCCCGTAGTTTTAAGCCCATTTAAATTATCATTGTCATAGATAGATTTTCCAGAGGGAATCAGGACTGAAGTGTACACGATTCCCTTAGGGCGCCAGGGTGAATAATCCCAGTCGGGCAGAAATTCAAACCCACCAAGAAGTGAAATATCACCTAATCCAGCAGAACGACCTCCTTCGGGACTTGTAACACTTCGTTGTTGAATGGGAATCGAAAGACCTACCTGATAACGGTCGTTAATAATAATGGCGCCGTCTAGCTTTAAGGTTTGAGATTGATCATCAGTTTGTCGTTTTTGCCATATGCCTGAAGCAGAGACGTCGCTATCAACTCGAGATTGGGAATAGCTGGTGGTAAATTGACTTTGCTGGTCCCCTGTAATCAGCGCTGGTGCCGAGAACCCTCCACCGCAGCAAGAGGCAGCAAAAATCAAATCAGAATAAAATATAATAAACACACTTATAGAAGAGAAAAAATATGTTTTCTTAGATCGAAAGTTTAAAGATAACTTGCTCATCTATTTGTTGGGCTCCTTTTTTGATTTGGACTCGGATCTCCCACTCTCCAGGCATGATAAAAAAAACATGAGTCACAGAAAGGGAAGTTTTATTAATAGGCGAAATGGCCACAGGTACTGAGCCATGTCCCATGCTTGGCATCCAAAGGACAATGGCGAGCCTTTGGATCAATTGGCCTATTATATCTTCTCTGGGATCTGAATTCGGCTCAAGCCTTTCAAATTGAAGATTAAAAGACCCGTAATTTTTTTGAGTTGGAAATTGAATCCATTTAAGAGAAACACAAAGATTTTCTTTACTGAAAACGAAGTAGCAATTTTTTGGTTTTTCATCTGCAATGGTTTTTTGCGAATCATCCACAGATGGATTTTTTGATTTATCCGTGGAAGGAGAGCTGTCTTGATAATTTGAATTATCTTCAGAAGGAGAACTTTCTTGATAATCTGAATTATCTGGAGAATTAGGAATCTCTTGATAATTAGGTTTTGCACAAGAAATAAGAAGAGAAAAAAATATATAGTATAAAAAATAAGGTCTTAGAAGGTAGTTCATTCTACTCTTTTTCTCGAGAAATAAAACACCCAAGGGCTTTTGTCTCTGGGGTGGTAATGGAGTTCTTGTTTTCTAAATCTAAAAGAGCTTCGTTCAAATAATGTCTATCTGCCTTTTGAGCCGTGTTGCTATTAGTAACTCCTCCCTTGTATATAATTTCACCTTTTTGATTGAGTATAAAAGCGTGTGGGGTTTTGTAAGCACTGAAAATGTCAGCCATCTTAGCCTCGGAATCTTGAATCACGGGAATTGGTAAATCCAAGCTAGAGAAATACCGCTTAGTGATCTCAAGATCTTCATTGGCATTGGAATGAATAATATAAAATTGAAATTCTTTATGCCGATTTCTGAGATCAGTTATTTCAGGGATATGGCTATGGGAGCAGGGACATTTAGCCGACATAAAAATGAGGACCAAAGCTTTTTTATCAGTGAATTTGGTGGGGATATCTAAGTTGAGTCCTGTTTTTAAATCAATGCCAGCAAGAGAGTCAGGGATGAAGGATGAAGCGTGGCTACTAAAAGAAACCGAAATTGAAATCGTAATTAAAAACAGAATAGAATAAAAAGGAAAAACAAGGTGATGCCTCATTGTTGAAATTAATATTCTATACAAAACCGGCTTGCAATGATATTTTTCATGATAGTCATTTTCTTAAAAGGTGGGATAGTATGAGTCAATTTACTCGTTCATTTTTTGTTTTAATTCTTTTTTTAACCCAAATGGGGTTTGCTCAGACTAAAGTATCTTCAGAAGAAATCTGCGCGTTGGGTGATGCCTCAGTTTGTGCTCATCTCCATTTTTCGTCGACCCCAAACTCGCTATCAGAGTCCAGTTTCCTCCTTCATTTAAAGGTCCCCGAAGATCAGTCTATTGAGAATCTAAATGTTGATCTTTGGATGAATATGGAAGGAAGTGTAGGCCATGGATCAGCACCTGTTGCTATCAAAAAAGTATCTGACAATCATTTCCAAATAAGCAATGCTTGGTTTGTGATGATGGGGGTATGGCAGGTGAGAATAAACTTCATTGTAAACCAACAAAGCTATTTAATAAGTATTCCAGTAATTATAGAGAATTAGAGCGATATCCTATGTTTGAGATGAATCCATCTTTGTTTGAAAAAATAGCGAGTTTATGTTTTGCCTTAGCTCTAGGGCATACATTTTCAGTAAAACAATTTCAAAAGAAGGCTTTGAAATATCCAGAAGGTTCCTTTGGAGAAAATCTATTTCATCTTTTAGGGGAAGTGGAAGTGGTATTTGGTTTATGGGCCGGGGTCTTTATAGCGCTGAGTCTCATTTTCTATGATAGAAATCAGACCCTTGATTATTTGAATCATTGTCGTTTTACCGAGCCCCTATTTGTTTTTGTAATTATGGTGGTCTGCTCAACGAAACCCGTACTTGAAATGGTTGAGGTCGTAATTTTAAAATTAGCTTATGGGGTTTTTAAAATAACGAAAGTTCATTCCAGCTACTCAATTTACTTTGTCAGTTTAGTTGTAGGTCCTTTGCTGGGAAGTTTGATTACGGAGCCAGCAGCCATGACGGTAACAGCATTGTTTTTGTTAAAATTTTTGTTTCAGCAAAAGAGTTCGATGAAGGCGAAATACTTAACGTTGGGTCTGCTGTTTGTGAATGTTTCCATTGGAGGTGTACTTACACCATATGCCGCACCTCCTGTTTTAATGGTAGCAGCTAAATGGAATTGGGATCTCTATTTTATGTTGACTCATTTTGCATGGAGGGCTCTTGGAGCGATGGTATTATCTACAATCATCGTGATCCTTCTTTTAAAAAAGGAGCTTGTTAAAATTCATTCAGAACACTTATATAGAAAAAAGATAACTGTTCCACTTTGGGCTATTATAGCGCATTTGGTTTTTTTATTTCTAATCGTGTTAACTCATTTATCCCCAGTAGTTTTTGTTGGTCTATTTTTGTTCTTTTTAGGTCTGGTCAATGTTACAAGGGAATACCAAGAAAATTTAAAATTGAAAGAATCCTTGCTTGTTGGCTTTTTTCTCGCAGGTCTAGTGGTTCTTGGGGGGCCGCAAAAATGGTGGTTGCAACCCTTGATTTCTAATTTAAGCAGTTACAGTTTGTATCTGGGGGCTTCGGTTTTAACTGCCTTTACGGACAATGCGGCATTAACCTATCTTGGGTCCCAGGTTGAAAATTTACAGGAAATTTCAAAATTTGCATTGGTGGCAGGAAGTATTGTGGGTGGTGGCCTTACCGTAATTGCCAATGCTCCAAATCCTGCTGGCTATTCCATTTTAAATTCTGAGTTTGGAGAGCAGGGAATCAGTCCACTGCAACTTTTTCTAGGAGCCTTGTTGCCAACAGCGGTTTCTGCTATCTTCTTTTTTCCTTGAAATTGAGATTCTTACGTGGACAAAAACTTGAGCAGAAACTTGAATAGCAATCTACAAACACGAACAATGCTGACGCCCGAAATACTGATGCGAAAAAGAAAAACCAAAAATCCTTGCTTTGTTTGTGGAATGAGCATGGAAAATTGCTTTTGTCTCGAGATTGAAAAAATCGAAGTAAATACTCGATTGTTACTTGTCGTTCACTGTAAGGAGCTTAAAAGGACAACAAATTCAGGAAGGTTGGCGGTTCATTCTCTTAAAAACAGTCAGCTTTTAGTCAGGGGGGAAATGGGAAAACCCTTGAGTATATCCCCCTATCTTCTAAGTGAATACCAATCATTGTTGCTATTTCCTTCCAAAGAAGCAGAAGAATTGACCCCTGAGGTTTTGAAAAGATTTCATCGACCCATCCAGCTGATCGTTCCCGATGGGAACTGGAGACAAGCAAGTAAATTGGAAATTCGTCAAAAAGAGATATCTCATTTGCCTAAAGTTATGATAAAAGAAAAGAACGAAGCGGCATTTCATTTGAGGAAAGAAAATTCTATTTATGGAATGTCCACCCTTGAAGCCATTGCCAAAGCAATGGGAGTTCTTGAAGGAAGTGATGTGAAGCAGAAGCTTCAACATCTATATCAGCTTAAGTTGCAAAGAACCTTAAAAGGGCGTGGAATTAATATTGAGAAGATGTATTGAGAAGATGTTTTAAGAAGTTATTCTCAAGGCGATTTTTTAAGGAGTATCGATGAAAGTTCAAGAAGTAGAAACCGTAGAAAATAAAACATTTGATGAAATTAAAATAGGGGATTCAGCGTCCTTTAATAAGGTTTTAACTAAAAGTGATATAGAGTTTTTTGCTATCATTACGGGAAATGCAAACCCTATTCATTTAAACGAAGACTATGCTGAAAAGCATTCTGAGAATCATAAAATTGTTGGGCACGGAGCCTGGGTCATTTCGTTAATTTCAAATTTATTAGGAAATCATATTCCTGGCTCAGGGACGGTGTATGTTTCCCAGGAAAGTCAATTTCATCATCGAGTTGAAATAAGTGATACCTTAACCATTTCGATAAAAGTGATTGAAAAGATCGAGGAAGGGCAGCTGATTGTTTTTGAAGTGAAAGCGGTCAATCAGCGTGGAGACCTGGTTTTAACAGGGAAATCAATAGTGAAAGCACCTAAGAAAAAAATTATTAGCCCGCGGGTTAAATTGCCTGAAATTTCAATTAAGACTAATGTTGATTATTTTGAAAGTGTGATAGCTAAATGCGACACTCTTGAGCCTGTTGTATTTTCAGTTTGTCACCCCTGCGATTTCACGTCTCTCAAAGGACCTATGGACGCCTACAAAGCAGGATTGATAAAACCAATTTTAGTAGGACCTCGACATCTTATTGAAAAAGTCGCTAAGGAAAATAATATTGATTTAACTGGTGCTGAAATTCTTCATACAGCCAATGCCCATGAGTCAGCGATGAAATCTGTTGAATTGTGTCGTGTTGGTAAGGCCGAAGTATTGATGAAGGGAAGTTTGCATACCGATGAGATGCTGCACGCGGTAGTTCAGAAAGATACGGGACTTCGAACCTCTCGACGGATTTCCCATGTCTATGCGATGAGTGTTCCCACCTATCCCAGATTATTATTGATAACTGATGCGGCGATCAATATTTATCCAAGCCTTGAAGATAAGGTTGCTATTATACAAAACGCAATTGATTTGGCACATATTTTAGGAGTATCCCTTCCTAAGGTAGCTATTCTTTCGGCCATTGAAACAGTGAATCCAAAGATACAATCAACCTTAGATGCGGCGGCTCTTTGCAAAATGGCAGACAGAGGTCAAATCAAAGGTGGCTTGTTAGATGGTCCCTTAGCCTTTGATAATTCGGTGAGTATGGAGGCCGCGAGAATTAAAAAAATTGTTTCCAAAGTTTCGGGGCAGGCAGATATTCTTGTCGCTCCGGACCTTGAAGCTGGAAATATGATTGCCAAGCAATTGGATTACCTGGCAGGGGCCTCCACAGCAGGTATTGTTTTGGGAGCCAAGGTTCCCATTGTTTTAACGAGCAGAGCTGAAAGCCCCAAAGCCAGGACGACCTCTGCAGCGTTAGCTGTCTTAGTAGCTTATCAGCGTAGGGAAAGAAAAAGGAAAGAATTAGCAGGTCATAATGATAAAATGGATTAACAAATGAAAGAGGCTATTCTTGTTATCAATGCTGGATCTTCCAGCTTAAAATTTTCAATATTTCTAACGGCAACGTGCGAAAAAAATAATGGGACTGAAAATTTGAGCCTACTTTCTCGAGGACAGATTGAAGGAATTGGTGTCCATCCAAGGTTTATAGTTAAGGATGATAAAGAGGTTATTCTTGCTAAAAATCAGTGGGAAAATTCGACAGAAATTAATCATGAATTTTTATTAAAGTATTTGATTGAGTGGCTAAATCAAAATTTGCAAGGTGCCAAGATTAAAGCCGCTGGTCATAGAGTGGTTCATGGTGGAACAGAATTTACGTCATCAGTTCTCGTTACAGAGGAAATTCTTATCAAATTAGAAAAGCTCATTCCTTTGGCTCCGTTACATCAGACTCATAACTTGGCTGCCATCAAGGCATTGAAAAAAGTGTTTCCAGAATTACCTCAGGTAGCTTGCTTTGATACATCTTTTCATACAACAAACCCTGATGTTTTGAGACATTTTTTTATCCCTAGAGAGTTAGAAGAAAAAGATGGGATTAAACGATACGGATTTCATGGACTTTCTTATGAATACATTGCCCAGACTTTAAATCAATTGGATCCAGAGTTAGCACAGAAAAATGTTCTCATCGCTCATTTGGGAAGTGGATCTAGTATGTGTGCGATGAAGGAAGGTCAGAGTGTCACGACGTCCATGGGGTTAACGGCTCTGGATGGATTGCCTATGGGCACGAGGCCTGGTGCCATGGATCCAGGTGTGGTGCTTTATTTGATGAAGGAGAAGAAAATGACTCCAGATCAAATTGAAAATCTACTTTATTATAAATCGGGTCTTTTAGGTTTATCTGGCATCAGCAATGACATGCGCCAGCTTCAAGAAAATGACTCTCCTAGGGCCTTGCTAACCATGGAAGCTTTTGCATGGAAGGTCTGTCAAATGATTGGGAGTCTTGCTGCCACAATTCAAGGAATGGATGCCTTAGTTTTTACGGCTGGCATTGGTGAAAATTCACCCAGGGTCAGAAAAATGATCGTTGAAAAACTTTCCTGGTTGGGAGTTTTATTAAACGAAGAGGCGAATGAAAACAAAACTCATCTATCGCGCAAAGGCCTTTTAGGCAGCTTCCTTATAAGCTCTCTTCAGAGTAAAGTGAAAGTCTATGTCATTCCCACAAATGAAGAGCTCATGATTGCAAAACATGTTTTAAAGGAATCTCTATAATTTCTTTTGTAGAGATCCATAAATTAATGTTTGGTCTTCGATAAGATTTCATAATCTGTTTTGCCGTGCAAAAACTCTAGTTTTTTTATTTTTAACTTGGGTATTCTTGAAAATTAGATAACATCGTAGACAAAGGATTTTTAGTTTATCGAGTTTAGCTGGTCTTTTTTTAAAAAATTATTTTTAAAAAAGGAGCTAAATCTTCCAAGGGGGGAAGAATGAAGAACCAAGGAATTTGGATTTTTAGATGGCTATCCGTGTTGCCGTTATTTTTTGCGGTGACGATGCTCACTTCTGAAAAAGTAAAAAGCGAGACCCAAGAAATTCAACAAACTTCACAAGAAACGCAACGAACAGCAGAGGATGAGCTACTTGAGCAAAGAGTGATGTCGTTATCAGAGGAAGCTATGCCATCTCAAAAGAATTCTAAAATTCTTGAGATGACAAGAACAATGACCCTGTCTGAAGCGTTGTCAAAACTTCGTGCATTTAATCAAATTGCTGATGGAAAAACATCTAAATGTGTTGATAGTAAAAAAACACTTTTTGATTCCAAGTACGTTTTGAGTTTGGATGAGTCTGGAAAACCGTGCAGAATTTACGATTTATCTTTTCCTAATTTGAAATCTTTGTTAACTCGAAAAAAAGCGAGTCAAGTACCCATACGGCGAATGACGTCCAAGGAATACTTAAATTGGCTAGATGGAAGCATGGACGCTAACAATGAAAACAATGAGCAATACAAAAAATATTTTAATCCTCTTATTGCTGGAAGGTACAGTTGGGTCAGAAAATTAAAATTTAAAAACCGACCAGAAGCGGTCCCTGGCTCAAAAGAAAGTTTTTTTGATTTAGGTTTGCCTCAATCATTTAGTTTGGCAGATTTAGATTTAGGGAATGATTTTAGTTTTAATTACCAGTTGGATAATGAATTTCAAACAGACACTGATGAATTTGTCCCTGAATATTTATTAAAGGTGATGAAGAATCCGGAAACGTTTTTGCAAGGAATTCGATTTAATTGGAATGACTTTGACAAAGTTTATGATGTGGTTTTGGACGCAAGCTTTTTGCCTATCAAAGGACCTGTAGCTTTAGTAGATTATCAGAGGCCTTACAAGTTTGCTGTTGAAAAAATGATACGTGCTATTTTATCGACAGGTTTAATTCAATTGTCTAAAAAGCTTCCGAATAAGATGATTTCAACAATTGTTGAAGTTGCAGTTAGCGACACCTTTGAACAGCTTGATTTTATGTATGAATATCAGATGTTGCAGCTTGAGGACTCTTTAAAAACTTTGGCGATAAATCAGAAAACAAGTGAAGAAGAATTGTTTTCAACTAATTTAGCGTTGAATGTTCTCTACGGACAAAGATCTGATTTATTTTCAAACTACATTCAGTCAGTGATTCAGAAAAAAGAGTTTGATTGGCAAGCTTTTGACAAAATGGGAAAAGCAGCGCGCTATGGTGTTGAAAAACAACGTGAAATCTCCATGGGTAAAATGAACTCCCGTTTGGTATTAGAAAAAAAATGTGAGGTTGAGTTTTTTCAAGATTATTTTGCTATCTGTTTCAAAAATGGTCAGAAGGACGCACTCTATTCCTTGATTTCAACTCAATCTATGGCTGTAAAAAACTTTGGGGCACCCATGATTTTCCGTTATGATCGTCCCTACGAGACGACCCTGTTTCGTGGAGGAACATGGGTTCTATCTATCGCTTTAAGAATTATTGGTTTACCTCTATCTCGAACAGTGACGTATAAATTAGATTCAATACTAAAAAATTATATGCATTCTGGCCTTATGGATGAGGCCTTGTTAAAAAATAATTTGACCCATAAAAAACAATTATCTGGCCTCGCTATGGAAAATGAATCTCTGTTGAAATGGCTATTTATTCAAAATTTAAATCCATTTTTGCCAAAGACACAGGCTTCAGAAAATAGCCTTATTGAGATTAATAGGCAACTGCTTGGTTTCTGAGATCTTTTGCTTGAGTTGTAAGATCTTTAGTATTTTAAACAAGGATGAAAGGTAGAAAAATGAATCACAAAATAAATTTGATAGGGAATACATATAGTCACAATATCGCTAAGGTTTTGATAGCAGCCATTTTTTGCTTAATTTCTCAATTCTCCTTAGCGGCTCGGGTGGCTGTTACGGACTCGGGAACGGATTTTTCCCATGAATGGCTAAAGGAAAAAGTTTTGATAAATTCATCAGAAGTCCCTGGAAATCTGGTGGATGATGATCGTAATGGAAAAGTCGATGACATCTGGGGTTGGAACTTTGTAGATGATTACAAGAAAGTTTTCTTTCCAGAGCACTTAAATGTAGTCGATGAGCAAATGTTTAAAATTTTCGAAGTCCTTTCCCGAATCCAAGAAGAAACGGCCACCGAGGAAGATCTTCTTTATTGGAAACAAAACATAAAGGATCTAGAAAGTGAAGAGAAAGCCGCTGTTGTATCTCGATTAAATTTTTACGGTCAGTATGCCCATAGCACACATTGTTCAGGAATTGTCTCTGCTATTTCTCCAAATTCAAAAATCATGTCTAACAGAGTTTTTCCAGACACTCCACCGGATGGCTCTTCGGAAAGCACACAGTTGTTTTCAAAGGGTATCGAAAAAAAGAAAACCGGAGTGGTCGACATTTTTTATAAAGTTCTAGCCGCCATAAGTAATGGAACATTTCAAAAAGTGGCTGGTTACATTGATGAAAGAAAAATAGATGTAGCTAATTACAGCTTGGGAATGAGCTTGCAAACTATGGCACGCTTAGCCTTATCGGTCAGGGGAGTCAAGGATCCTACCCCAGAGCAGGTTTCCGAGGAAACGAAAAGAGTTGCGGCTCAATATGAACCGGTAGGAAAAAAATGGATGTTGAATGCGTCTAACACTTTATTTGTTATCGCCGCAGGAAATGATTCGTCTGATAACGACAAACTTCCTGTTTTTCCAGCGGTTGTTAGAACTGAAAATGCCATCACTGTTGCTGCTTCCAAGGGGAATAGCAGTCTTGCAAGTTTTTCTAACTTTGGTATCAACTCTGTTGATATTGCGGCTCCTGGGGTGGCCATACGAAGCTCTGTGCCAAGCAAGAACCATAAACAGCTTCTTCCCATGTCTGGAACCTCCATGGCGGCGCCCTATGTGGTTGGGGTTGCGGCTAATATCAAGGATCTCAATCCTAAATTAACTCCTTCACAGATAAAACAAATTCTGATGTCCACCGCAGACATTAAGGAATGGCTAAAGACAAAAGTCATTAGCTCTGGAGTGGTTAATCCTTTACGTGCCTATCTTGCCGCTGAGAAATCTGTAACCATGCCATTAGCTGAGGCCACGGCTTACGCCAGATCACAAATTAAGGATTTGCCAGAAGTAAAATCCACAGTTCTGAAGGAAAAATTAAACACCCTTTCTTTAGACGATTCAGAATCTTTATCTGAAATGAGAAAGCTAGCAAAAATTTTAGTTTTTTAAGAATTGTGAGAAGATTTAATCAATCTCACTGAAAATTTTTAGGATACCCTTAAAAACTCATTTACAGCAAAGCACATTTTTTGGTAGGCTCTGCTTTTAATATAACCCCGGGTGGCGAAATTGGCAGACGCACTACCTTGAGGTGGTAGCGCTCGAAAGGGCGTGCTGGTTCAAGTCCAGTCCCGGGGACCATTTAATGTGTTTTTATGAATAGGTGTTGTAAATGAAAAAGGTAATAAAAGCGGTTCTAATTTTGATTTCTACTCTTGTGTTTCCTTTGAAAGGGAATGCAAGCCCTACGATGGATGGTATTAATTTTAGTCAAATAAATTTTTATTATAGATATTGCATCACCAATAATTATGAATCGGGTGCAGGGGTGGCAGGCTTAAGAAACTCTGTTGATCCAAATAAATTCAGGGCTGTTCGTTTTGACTCTGGTATTCTTGCTGGTGGGTCCCGCTATTCAGATACTGGCAGAGTTTTTTATGATGGCCGTATCGAAGATAGACTTCCTTGTATTCCTTTTCGAGAAATCTCAAAAGGCCAAAAATTTAAAATGGAATTTGTGAGTCTGAATAATAAAATTGTCACCATAATGTTTGAGGCAAATTGGCATTACCCTCAAAGCGCTATTTCAATTGATAAACTAAATCTCCAAATCGTTAGGTAGTCATAGAAACGCAGGGAAATAGAAATACATTTTTTTCTAAAAGTTTTGAAAATGCAGGAAGTGGAATTCTGTCGCTACCCTTGGGATCTGTTGGTATCCGCTGGGAATTGAACTAGCAAAAAATCATTAAATCAAAGTGTTTTTGCATTAAACAAAAAGTTGATCTGTGGGTGTGGGCTATTTTTTGAGAAATGATGATCAAAAATAGCCTTTTGAAGTTGCACTTTAGCTCGCGTGTCATCCCTGTTTACAGTCAAGAGGTTAGGAGGGGGCCGCTGAAAATTGTTTGGGCTCAAAATTGTTTTTGTGTTTAAAACTCTACAGGTGAAGACTTTAAAAAACAGTTTTAAAGTATACTTGTATCTATATAATTTTATGAAGAAAAAACAAGGATATCATTGGTCTATAAAATGGAAATTTATTCATAAACTTTCATAAATTTTGAATGGAATCAAAATAAAGGTTGAGATTTGATTAAAAAATAGACTAGACTTAAGGGTATATAGAAAGGTGTTGGACGTGAAACTGACTGACAATCAAAAAGTATTGAACTTAAATTTTGAAAATAAAGAAGAAGTTCTACATTTCGTGCCTGAAAAAAATGTTTTATCAGTTCTAAATCAAAGGTTTGGGTTAGAGAGTTTTGTCTATCATGAGTTAGACGATTTTCCAATAAAAACAATGAGTGAAATTGATAAGTTGTCAGATAATATTAAAATACTTTCTGAGTTAAATTCTAGGTTATCTTTTGTGATGAAAGAAGTTCATTACATGTTAAATTTAAGAAATAAATAAATTAAGACTTTTCTAAGCCTATCTAAAAGGGAAGCCTGCACAAGGTCTTTTGCTTTTATATCTTTTTCCGATAAATGGCTCATGGTCTTACAAAAAACTTTTTTCTTTTCATTATTTCTCTTTTTGATCTCCATAGCGCATGCAGAATATAGGGTCTTTCATTTGATTATCTACAGCGATTCAGAAAAACAGGTTCTTTCGAATCTAGATCCAGAGCAGTATGTCAGATATTATCCTATATTGAGTGGTGAAAAAATTAAATACATTGATACCTGGATATGTAAGGGCAGGACGAATGGAAAAGACTATTGTCCGAACCCAAGACTTAAGACCGAGGTTTTGGAGCAGGATTCTTTAAATAAAAAATAAATTCTGATAAGCTGAACTCATGTCGCTTGAAATAAATCGTAATCGAAAAATATACCAAGATGATTTAAGTAAAACTCAGGAAGAGTACCAGGAAAAAAAGAAAAATTTGGTCGACGCCAAAGAAAAGGAAATTAATTCTTTAAAGAAGTTTTATGATAATAAAAAGAATGATTTAACAGAATCACAAGATGCAGCGATTAACCATATCCAAGAAAGACAAAATCAACAAGTAAATGAATATCGAAACAAAAGGCAAGCGATGGTTGAATCAGGACAGAAAGAGATAAAAAGTGCCGAAGAAATTTACAACAATAAATTAACTCAGTTTCAAAATAAAAAAACGAATGAGTTAAATGAAATCCAAGATAGGTACTCGAAAAAAGTAGATGAAATAGAGGAAAAAAATAAAGCAACCCTTGAGAAAACGAGAGAACAAGCTGATAAAGAGTATCGTTCTTTGATTGAAAAGCACAAAGAACAAATGAAACGCACCTCGGACCTTAAGGAATCAAATATTAATAATATACGCGAACAGAATGAAAAAGCCGTCGCAGTTGAAAAAGAAAAAGGTAATCAGGTTATTAATGAACAAAGAGAGATAAACGAAGAGAAATACAAAAAAATCCAAGAATTTGGCCTAAAAAAAACCAGCGAAGTGGAGTTCCAAGAAAAAGAAAAACAAAAAAAATTAGAAGCGGCCTATCGGAAAGAAAATGAAAAAAAGATTCAATCTTGGGAAGTTAATAATGAGAGAAAAGAGAAAGAATATGCAGAAAAATTGTTAAAAATAAAGGAAGGTAATGAACAGCAATTAAAATTGCAGAACAAGCACTTTGAATCTCTATATCAGAAAAATGATCAGAATAATAATATCTCTTTGAGAATCCAATCGAAAAATTTTGCTAAGGCATTGGCAGATCAGCACCGGGATTTTTTGAAAACTTCGTCTAAATATACAGGAAAAGAAGAAGATCCATTTTACAAAATTCAGGATCGTGGCAATGAACTTACAGAAGATCGTCATTTTTATGTTTTAAAAGCCTACGTTCCAGAACATGAAAAGGAGAATATTAATGTCATTGTTCAAAAAGATAAAGCTACGATATCCACGCAAAGAATGTTTAAAGAATCCCTAGATGATGCTGATAATGGCAAAAGAGTCAGTACTCATACAGCTCAAAGTTTAAGGGAAGAGTTTAATTTTGACACTCCAATTATTTCTGAAGGGATAGCACGAGAAAGAAGTGGCGATTATGTCTTTGTGACAATTCCGAAGTTGCAATCTTTTAGGAATCGGTCTATAAAAGGCTAAATTATTTAACGTCCTCATAGCTCAACAGGATAGAGCTACCGTTTCCTAAACGGTCGATAGCGGTTCAAGTCCGTTTGAGGACACCACTCTTACCGTGCGACTTTGTCGATATCGATTTCCATATCTTCCACTTCACTTTTTTTGATTACTTTAAAAATAGATTTAAATAGAATTACTAATTGAAAATGGCTTATTTCTCTCAAAAGTAATTGCCACAGGTTTCTCAGAGGTTGCCGAAGCCAGTAGGATTTTTAGGTTGTTACAATGAGAGTAAGAAATGTTTTCTATCGTCGAAACCTGAATACCTTTAGTTAGATGGATTTCTTTCGGGTTTTTTCCCATTCCAAAATGAACCCAGAGTCTAGTAGTGGTGTTTTCGGAGTATCTAACATAATCAATTAAGGCCCTACACTTACCGGCATAGAATCATAAAACAATGAATTAAAAATCAAGGTTCCCCAGTAAGGATTTAATACCGCAGGGTTTAAGCTGCCAGTCGCGTTATTTAGAGCCGCCACATTATTAGCAGACAAACCACCGGCTTGGGAAAATGTTCCGCCAACCACAATAGTGGTTCCATTTGCCGCAACTGAAGAAATACTAAGTCCCGTTAGGTTAGGGTTCCAACTGCCTGCCGTACCCGTCGTGGTATCCAAAGCCGCCAAGTAGTTTCTCGTGGTTGAGCCATTGACCGCAGTACGATAAGCGATTCAAAAAAGATCATTTTGTGGAGTGGAAATGGATCATATTGGGAATTCCCTCATCATGACGCTTTTTTGGCGATTTCTAAAATTGACAAAAAACCTATCGACGGTAGGGAAGTTGGAAGGTCAACATGGAGTATATAGCAAAATGATCGCTTAGATATTGGCCATTTACTTTTTGATCCAAGGTAATACCTCCGTTTAAAGTTTTAAGAAACATTCTGGCCTTTGGCGAGAACCACATTCCATCAATTCGGCGACTGTTGTTGCCATCATCGCCGATAAATGTATTTCCTGGAAAAAAATCTAAATAAGACGTTCTTTTAAAATTAAATTGTTCCTGAGATTCTGGAGCTGAATTGAAATCTCCTCCGATGATGTGTGCTTCATTCGAAAACCTTTGTATCAGAAAATCAATTTGCCTTTGACGGTAGGACCAGTTTTCCAATTTATATTCTAGATGAGTATTAATATACCAAAAGGGATTTAGTTTAAGAGCAATATAGCCTCTTTGCAACGGAGATTGAGGGAGCATGCCTTGATCAATTGCTAAAACATTCTGTTTAGTAATAACTACTAAAAATTCATTAAATTGATTCCATGCTGGATGAGTGAATTGAGCTACTATTGCCTGTAAGGGATAGCGTCGATCCGTGAGATATTTTTTAATGAATTCAATTTGACTGAGGTTATTATTTTGTGTGGTACAGACTTCTTGAAATGAAACAACGTCCGGAGAAAGTTCAAGAACTCTATTCAGAATTTGTTCGAGCCGAAATTGCCAATTCCCTGCAAAACATTGTAGGTTCATAGAAAAAATATTCAGGTTTGAATTGAATCCAGGAGTTCTGCCTGTCATTTGTGCATTCAAATTTTGTGAATAAAATGAACTCAAGACAATAATGAAGCCTAAAATTATCGTCTTAATTATTTTTCTTTTAGCCATTAAGGATGGATATCGTAATTCCAATGAAAGCTCCTCTTTTTGTTTTTAAACCTTAGTTATTATTTTTTACCGTTTCTTTTTGTTTCTTAACCGCTTCTTGCACTTACTGTTTTGATTTCGGGAAATCAAGTATCATAGAATATGGTGCGATTACAACGATTCAGATATAAAATTGACACATCCAAGAAGGGATTCAGATCGAAAATGAGGGCTTTGAAAATGACCTTGTTTATCTCCTGGTCCAACCAGAACAGTTTTACAGCCAGCTCGGAATCCAGCCTCAACATCACTGTAGCGGTCACCTACCATAAAGGATTGGGAAATATCAACATTCCATTCAGAGGCGGCTTCTAGAATCATTCCGGGCATCGGTTTACGGCAAAGGCAATGATCGCTATCAACATGAAAACATATTTTGATATCGTCTAATGGAATTAATTTATGAATTTCGGAGTTGATCAGATAAACGCTTTCCTTTTCCACCCAACCTCTGGCGACGTCGGGTTGGTTCGTGACAGCGATGGTTAGAAAATTTAATTTTTTAAATTGGGCAAAGGCTTCAATGACTCCAGGGAAAAGCTCGAGCTCACTTGGGACATAGGGGGCCTGGAATTTTCCATGCCGATTAATTAATTTATTAATGACCCCATCACGGTCCATAAAAATAGCTTTATTTTTCATCTGATTGAATATCCTTCGCGATACCTTCTCATTATCCTAACAAAAAACCAACCAAATCTTAACAGTTCTGCTCTAGTAAATGGGTAAACTTTACAGTAGGGTGCTATTAAAAATTACCAGACGGAGGTTTTATTTATGTTTAGATTGAATTTTAAGCAAGTTCTCTTTTTTATGAGTTTCGTTGTCGCTCTAAAAGGGCAAGCGCAAATTGTTAAAGCTGATGGGTCCAGCACCGTTTTTCCAATCACAGAGGCTGTTGCTGAGGAGTTTCAAAAAGAATTTAAGCAATATAAGGTAACTGTTGGTATCTCTGGTACAGGCGGTGGCTTTAAAAAGTTTTGCCGTGGTGAAACTGATATCCAAGATGCGTCTCGACCAATTCAGTCAGAGGAATTAGAGTCATGTAGAAAAGCGGGAATTAAGTTCTTAGAATTACCCATTGCTTATGACGCTACGGTTGTTGTGGTAAATCCTAAAAATACTTGGGTCAAAGAGATTACGGTGGAAGAATTAAAAAAAATGTGGGAACCAGGCGCACAAGGAAAAATAACGAAGTGGAATCAAGTAAATCCAAAGTGGGAAGACGCTCCTATAAAGCTTTTTGGTGCTGGGTCTGATTCAGGGACTTTTGATTATTTTACAGAAGCCGTTGTTGGGAAAGCCAAGTCTTCTAGAGGAGATTACAATGCCAGTGAGGATGATAACACCTTAGTTACCGGAATTTCAAAAGACAAAAATGCATTAGGATATATTCCTATGGCCTATTACTTTGAAAATAAATCAAAATTAAAAGCATTAGCTATTGTTACTAAAGATAAGAAAGGTAATACCTTATCGCCGGTCCTTCCAAGCCGTGAAACGGTTGAAAATGGGACTTATCAACCCTTGTCTCGGCCCATTTTTATTTATGTTAATGAGGCTTCGCTAAAAAAACCTGAGGTCAAACAGTTTACTGAATTTTATCTTAAATCAGCCGCTACCTTAGTTGCAAGTGTCCAATATGTTCCATTACCTATGAAGGTTTATGATATGGTTAAGGCTCATTTAGCTAAAACTAAACTAGGAACTGTTTTTGGAGGGCACTCTGAAGTTGCTTTGAAAATTGAAGATTTATTGAAAAAAGAGACTGTTCAATAGCTGAGTTATGGAATATATGAAGTAGATATATGAAGTAGATATATGAAGTAATAAGAGGAACGATGGCAGATCTTTCAGTTTTCACATCCGCAAGCCATCCGGTGAGGCGTTGGCGAAAAATCAAGGACAAAATAATTGAAAGTATTTTGTTCTTGGCGGCAGCCTCATCGGTTCTGGTGACAGTTGGTATTATTTATATTTTAGTCTCAGAATCTTTACCCTTTTTCAAACAGGTAAGTTTTTTCGAGTTCATCACGGATAGCGAGTGGACACCGATGTTTAGCGAGCCTAAATTTGGAATCAGGCCATTGGTGACCGGGACTTTTATGGCCACATTGATAGCCCTCTTAGTTGCCATCCCCTTGGGTACTATCACCGCGGCTTATTTGAGTGAATACGTCAAGCCACATGTTCGGGAAATGCTCAAACCCATATTGGAACTGCTCGCGGCAGTTCCTAGTGTGGTTTATGGTTATTTTGCTTTGCTGTTTGTGACGCCTATTCTGCAAAAATTTATTCCTGAGCTAGGGGGGTTTAGTATTTTAAGTGCAGGAATTGTCATGGGAATTATGATTATCCCCTATATCAGCTCATTATCCGAAGATGCCATGAGATCTGTTCCTAAGCATCTTCGTGAAGCTTCAGCGGCCTTAGGTTCTTCCAAATTTCAAACGACTTTTAAAGTGGTGATTCCTTCGGCATTTTCTGGAATTAGTTCAGCATATATTTTAGGCATATCAAGGGCCTTGGGTGAAACCATGGTGGTGGCCATTGCTGCTGGCATGCAACCTAATCTCAGTTTTAATCCCATTGAGCCGGCTTCCACTATCACGGCTTTTATTGTCCAGGTGAGTCTTGGGGATCTACCTCATGGTTCTATTGGATTTCAATCCATTTATGTGGCAGGATTAACCCTTCTGGTTATGACTCTAACATTTAATATTCTTGGGATGTGGATTAGAAATCGATTTCAGGAGAAGGAATAGTGGACGCAATCATGGTGCCTAGTTTTAATTCGGAGCCAGCAACAAAGACTGAATCCTTAAGTATTGATTTATCTCGAAATGTAAAATCTAGGAAAAGAAAAGATTTCTTTTTTGCTATGTTTGGCTTGATGTCTTTACTTTTTGCTTTAATTACTTTGCTAGCTCTTTTTATGGATTTAGCAATGACCGGAGTTCCAAGAATCAATATGGCTTTTTTTTCTGAGTTCCCTTCTCGGTTTGCTGACAAAGCAGGGATTTTATCTGCCTGGGTTGGTACTTTTGCCGTCATGATGACCACGGCATTTTGTGCGATACCTGTAGGCATAGCTGCCGGAATTTACCTCGAGGAGTACGCTCCTAAAAATATCATTACGAGATTAATTGAGCTCAATATTATTAATCTTGCCGGAGTTCCTTCAATTACTTTTGGTTTGATGGCCTTGGGATTATTTGTTTACAAATTAAATCTTGGTCAAAGCATTCTGACCGCAGGAATGACTTTGGGATTGCTCGTATTGCCGATCATCATTGTGACAACCCGTGAAGCGATCAGAACCATTCCTAATGTGATCCGTGAAGCTTCCTATGGTTTGGGGGCCAGTCATTGGCAAACCATTCAGCATCATATATTGCCCTATTCCAGTGGTGGGATTTTAACAGGTGTTATCATTGCTTTGTCCAGGGCCATTGGCGAAACGGCACCTTTGGTGACAATAGGAGCTTTGACCTTTATTGCCTTTTTGCCGACATCTCCTTTTACTGGTGAATTTCCGTTTTTAAGTTTTAAATGGCTTGGAGATTCCTTTACGGTGATGCCCATTCAGATGTTCAATTGGATATCCAGACCTCAATCAGAATTCCATGTGAATGCAGCGGCTACCGGAGTTGTTTTACTATTGATGACTCTGGTTATGAATGGGATTGCTATTTATATTCGGTATCGTTTTAGAAGAAAGATGAATTGGTAGGCATGACAAATACATTTCAAACTCCAGAAAACTGTGAAACTAAGTTTACCTTATCTTCAAATGTGGAATTTCTTCGTGCTAAGGTGAGTCACCTTTCATTTAAATACAATCCACAAGATAAAAAAATATTGAATAATGTTTCCATGCCTATTTTTGATAAAAAAATCACGGCTCTAATTGGTCCTTCTGGTTGTGGTAAAACCACCATGCTGAGATGTTTTAATAGAATGCATGATCTTTACAATACAACAACCTACGAAGGGGATATTCTCTTATACCCAGAGGGAAAGAATATTTTAAGTTCTGAAATAGATCCCATGGAAGTGCGAATGCGCATTGGTATGGTTTTCCAAAAACCAAATCCTTTTCCAAAATCAATTTATGATAATGTGGCCTACGGATTAAAAGTGCGAGGCATTAAAAAGAAATCATTTATTGATGACAAAATTGAAAAAAGTCTTTCCCAGGCAGGTCTATGGGCCGAGGTTAAGGACCGCTTGCAATCTCAAGCAACGGCTCTTTCTGGAGGACAACAGCAACGGCTCTGCATTGCTAGGGCTTTAGCGACGGATCCAGAGATTTTACTATTAGATGAGCCAACAAGTGCCTTAGACCCTATTTCTACAGCTCATATTGAAGAGCTTATTGTAGAGATAAAACAAGATGTGACAATTCTAATTGTAACTCATAATTTGCATCAAGCTGCACGCTGTGCTGATTATACGTCCTTTATGTTTTTAGGAGACCTCATTGAGTTTGGTCCCAGTGAGCAAATCTTTACTAAACCTCAAGATAAGCGCACTGAAAATTATATTACCGGCCGTTTTGGTTAGAGTGCATTTGAACTTACACTCGGTGATAGTCATCCTGATATCTATGAATATCATCTTCGCCTAGATAGGTTCCTAGCTGAACTTCTATAAACTCAATGACCTCAGTCCCTGTATTCCTTATTCTGTGTTTGGCTTTTAAAGGGATTTTGACATAGCTTCCCCTTTGAATGCGAATAATTTCTTCATTCAGAATGATCTCACCCTTACCCTGGGTGATAATCCAGTGTTCCTCACGATGGTCATGTGATTGGTAGGAAATCTGTTGATTGGGGAGAACATGGATGACTTTAGATTTAAAATGATTTTCTTCTCTTAAAACTTCGTATCGTCCCCAGGGACGATCTTCAAATGTATGTTCCCTGACAACCTTGTGGTTTAAATCTTTAAGCTGATTAACAATGGTTTTTACTTCTTGAGTGAGTCCTTTTTGAGAAATCAGTAGGGCATCGGCAGTGTCCACAATGATTAAATTGTGAATACCAATGGTCGCATAAATTTTTTGTTTGAGCCCATGGATGTAATTGTTTGATGATATGACCTCAACGGGAAGGAATTCGGGCTGCGTGTTTTTAAACAGCCCACTGACGGCATCCCAGGAGCCCACATCGCTCCATCCTAGATCACAAGGGATACATTTTAACTTTCCATCTTGAATTTTTTCCATAATGGCATAATCGATAGAAATATTGGGAAACTGAGAATAAATATCACTCAATCCAACTGGTGAAGATCTAGACAGATGATTTGCGTTTATTTGAGCTGCCACATTCCAAACCTCAGGAGAGAGAGTCTTGAACAAGTCAATCATGGTAGCCACCTTGAAAATAAATATCCCCGCATTCCAAAAATGAGTTCCCGATTTTAGAAATTGAGTCGCAAGTTGGAGTTGTGGCTTTTCAAAAAAACGAAGAACCGGATGGGCTTCATTCAGATTCTGTGAATTTGTTTGGATGTACCCGTAGCCTGTCGAAGGGAAAGTAGGCTTGATACCCAGTGTGACAACAAATCCTTTGGCGGCCTCTTTTTCTGCGAGAGCGACGATTTTTAAAAATTGTAGTTCGTCTTCAATCAAATGATCGGAAGGGAAAATAGCGACGATTTCATTGGTTTTGTTCTGTAATTCCAGATAGCGGCAGAGGTAGGCTATGGCAGGAGCTGTATTTTGAGCGATTGGTTCGTATAAAGCTTTCGCGGTGGATCCGGTTTTCTTGATATTTTGCTCCGTTAAGCTTTTCAGTTCCTCATGGGTGAGAACCAAGGGGGCCCCCAGCTTTTCAGCTCTTTGAATACTCAGATTTTGCAATGAATTATCAAATAAATCACAAAACTGTTTTGGCATTTTAACACGAGAGACTGGCCACAGGCGAGTGCCGCTTCCTCCAGATAGAATGACGGGTATCATGATTCCTCCTTATTTTGACTGTTCGAGCATGCTCTTAGAGATAAATTATATTTAGATATCAGTGAAAATGATAAAGCAACAAAAAATAAATAAACCAATCTGACTTTAGATCTTTCAAAATTGCATTCAGTAAATGCTCCAAGATGAAAGCTGACTTGGGCTGACAGAGATCCTAGAAATAAGGGGTTCTGGGTTTTTTGGTAAAACTTTAAAGTGAGAACAAGAACGGCGATGATAAAAAATAAATAAAATAAGAATCCTATAATTCCCGTATTTGATAAGGCCTGTAAATATTGATTATGAGCATGACTTTGAAAATGATCAGATGGGACTCCTAGCCGTTGAAAGTACTCGGGAAGAAAGTTTTTGTAATCCCCATGGCCAACGCCAAACCAGGGACGATCTAGAAACATGGCCCAATTGGTTTTCCACAAGACAAGACGTTCACTGTCGTAATTTTCACTGGGGTGAAAGGCTTGAAAAATTCTTTCACGGAATGAACTCCAAAAAATCATTAAGGAAGTGAAAAGGAAGGATACACCGCCGAGAACTAATACACCCACTTTCCTATGGGTGAGGAATGCGATAATAAGAAAGGCCAAGGTGACGCCAATCCAAGCGCCCCGAGTCAGTGAGAGTAAAACAGACAAAGAAATGAAGATCCAGGTGAGAAAAAATAAGTTTTCCCCAGACTTCAGTTTCTTCCAAAATGGAAGATAAAAAGATTTGAACTCCATGGATTTTATGGAGCTTAAAAAAAAGGCACCAAGAAGTCCACAGTACATTCCATAAATGTGAGCAAAATTCATAGGGTCGTCAAAAGGCCCTCCAAAACGACGTCCGTGGGTCAGTGGTTCTTGCTTGAAGAGATCAAAATTAAACACATAGCCAATGGCCCCATAAAAAAAACAAATACATAATGTGATAAAAAAAGGTTGAAATTGGTGAATTAGATTTTTTAAGGAAGTCGTCGTCAAAGGCGACGATGCTGAATGAATCCACTCAATTTTTTGGATAAACCAATAAAGAGAATAAAGATTTAAGATCCATTTCCATTCTGAAAAATGAATGAGAAAAGACGAACTGTCTTTTAGTCCAATGGCAATCACCAGCAGCCAGAAAAAGAAAAAAAACTCCCAAAAATAAGGACACTTGCTTTTATAAGCAGCGGGAAGAGGAACCCATGGAATCTTTTTTTTTCTAATTTCCCAAAGAGAAACAAGAAGGACGACAATAGAAAAAAAATCCATGAGTGATTGTGATATCAGCGTGCTGCCAAGAAACATGAAAAAAACATAATTCAAGATAAGTACCTTCGGTTATTTTTAGTCTGACAAACCTACCTTTTCTACAGAATACTGGCAAGTGTATTAATTTGATTAAAAAAGCAATTTCTTGAGTTTTTGGTGGTCCAGTTTGTTCTGGAAAACAGACTCCTATAATGTCATTTTTTATGACACTCATTCTTAGATTTAAGAAATGAACTTAAAAACCGATGCCATTTTATGTTCATTACAAATAGGTTTAAAATCATTCGTCTTATCGGAGAGGGGATTTCTTCTCTTGTTTATGAAGCCTTGGATAAAAATGAAAAACGAGTAGCTCTTAAAATTTTGAAGCCACACTTAATTAGTGATGAGCTAAGCGTACTTCGCTTTAGAAAGGAAATTGAAATCACTCAAGGTTTGGATCATCCAGGGATTGTAAAAATTTGGGAATTATTCGAAGAAAATGGCCAGTTGGGACTTGTGATGGAATATATTGAAGGAATTAATTTGTATGATCAACTCAAGCTAGAGAAAATCTTTTCTTTAAGTGACTTCACTTTAATTTTTAAACAATTACTGGGGATTTTCAAATATTGTCACAGCCGCGGAATCATACATCGCGATATAAAAACCTTAAACATTTTTGCTAATTTAGGACATGTTACGGTCATTGATTTTGGTATTTCGAAGATCACCGCTGTTTCTGATCTGACCCATGCCGGAACGAGTCTAGGAACTCCTGAATATATGGCCCCAGAGCTTTTTGCTGCCAGTCATTTTGATCCTCGGTCTGACATTTATGCTCTCGGAGTTGTCGCCTATGAAATTTTAACTGGGCAATTGCCATTTCAAGCAGAGAATTTAGTTTTGCTCTACGAAAAAAAGATTAAATCAGTGCCAAAATCAATCAGATCTTTGCACTCTGAAGTTCCCGAATGGCTTGAAAAAATAGTTAATAAGATGCTTTCTAGCTCGCCACTAGATCGCTATCAGGCGATTGCAGAAATTGAATTTGATTTTCAATCGGAACATTTTTTCGAATTGCCAAAAGGTAATTTCCAAGAAACTCTCTGTTTAAAATGTTATGGTAAGACACCAATTCTTTTTTCTACCTGTTTGTGTTGTGGATTTAGCTTGATAGATCATCAAGAAAAGGATCCAAAAAAAATTGAAAATAAAACTAAGGAGCTTTGGGTGAGTCCAATCTCACCTAAGCAAAAAACTCGAGAATATCTAAAAGAGATAGGCAGCCCTAATCTCTCTCCGACTATCTTTAATTGGGGACGACTGCTTTTTAACAATGTCCCCGCTTCTATGGCTTCTTTAATTAAATTTCAAGCAAAAAAAATGGGAGTCATTTTAAACGAGACAGAAATTTCATTTCAAGTCTGGTTGAAGCAAAACTTTAAGTTTCTTATCAGTGGTGTTCTCTTAAATTTAATTCTTTTTTTTGCAGTTGAATTGATAATGACCGAGGGAGTTATTCCGTCAAAACTCTTGTCTAGGTTTATTTTTATTGTGTGTTATGTCTATTGGATAAAAACGTTATTTACGGTTTTAAAGAAGCCATTTCCATTTGAGAGTATTAAAAATTCAATTGGCTTTTTATTTTATGGAACCACTTTACATCTTTTGGCCTTTTTCGTAATTCGTGAAATTTATAGTAAGGCGAAGTTAGCTTCCCAACAAATGTATTTTGCAGAGACCGGAAATAGTTTAATGCAGAGTGTTTCTCTAGAAGGTTTCTTTTATGCTTTGAGAGATTTTTTTAAAACCTATGTCATCGAAACAAATCAAATGGGAATGTTTATTGCTTTTGTTTATACAGCTTTTTATTTTGTTTGGGTGGCCAGATTAATAAATATGTTGAGAGCTCCCTTGATTTCAGACTGGAAAAAGTCTTTTTTCAAACAGAGTAACGATCTTAGCCCCATTGAGAAGGGCCTGCAGAAAATTCGTTACTTGTCCCAAAAAGAAAGCAGAGATTGGGCCAAAAAAATCATCATTAATTTTCTGACTATTTGGGGAGATTCTTTTAGGGGACGAACAGAGTTGTTTAAGCAGTTAGTCCCATTAGTAAATTCAAGCATAGAAATGATTTGCGTGCTGGACTTGATAAAAAAACAAATGGAGGAAAAAACTCTTTTGGTAATTTCAAAAGATATGGATAGAAGCCAGGATCTATTGAGGCTTGAAGACATGCAGATGAAAGTCGTTCAAAACTTGATCTCAATGGATTCGACCATTTCTAAAGTGATTTATGAATCCCATGATGAAAATGAAGTGAGAACAAAGATTTCTTTTGATCTTCTTATTTGCGAATCAAACGAAATCAAGCATGCGTTCGAAAGCAATACGGAGTTACAACAATTATCGAGGACGGCATGATGTTTGCCAACGCATGAAATTAGCCAACAGATATCAAGTTTTAAAAGAACTAGGGCGTGGTCATACTTCAATTGTTTATGAAGCTATGGATGAAGTAACCAAACAGATAGTGGCGCTAAAGACGTTTGACCCATTGATAAATCAGGATGCCACTCAAGTGGAGCGCTTTAAACGTGAGGCTGAGATTCTTTCAAAGATGAATCACCCTCATATTATCAAGATTTTTAATTCTTATCTCTCTCCGGAATCGGGGATGAGGGAAGGCGATACAAAATTTTTAGTCATTGAGAAATTTGAGGGAGAAAATTTGAAATCTCTCATTTCCAAATCAGGAATTCTTTCGTGGTCATCTATCGAAAAAATCACTAACCAAATTTTAGATACACTAATTTGTTGTCATGAAAACGGAGTTGTTCATCGCGATTTGAAACCTCAAAACATTTTGGTAGATCAAAATTTAGAAATTCGGCTGCTAGATTTTGGAATTTCGCGAATGACGACAATGGATGATCTAACCAAAACAGGGACTATATTAGGAACACCTGAATATTTAGCTCCAGAATGTTTTTCTTCTTCCCATGTAGATCTTCGGGCAGATGTTTATTCCTTGGGTTGCGTTTTATATGAGATGATTTCATCTCAGTCTCCGTTTCATTCGGCTAGCTTACATCAAATTTTTAGTCGAAAGATTAAAGGTGATATTAAAGATTTGAAGAATTTGCGTCCTGATACACCTTCGGTATGGTTAAATATAGTACAAAAGTGTCTTCATGTTGATCCGGAATATCGTTACCAAAACATTAGAGATATTCAAGAAGACAGTCTAGGTAAAAAACAGATTAATGTTATCAATAAGTCAGACACACCTGTTTGTTTGAATTGTAAGACACATTTCTTGCTTGGAGCAAATTTTTGCTATAACTGTGGAAAAATGTCATCAGAGACATTAAGCCCCGGAGGGGCCTCCTTGATTATTAAGTCTTTTGATAATGTCGGGGTCATGGAAAAAGTTTTACTTCGATTATTCCCTCAAATAAATAGAGTGGAGCTAGAAAAAAAAACTGCTGAAATTGCCAGTATTATTGGTGAAAAACGTAGATCCAAAGTCAGCAATGGTGCTAAAGAACGAATTGTTATCTTACCCAGTGGAAATTCAAATTACGAATAAATTACCAACAGAATTTCAGCTACCACAGATATATTTTCTTCTTGCACTTTTTCTATTTTTTCCCATTTTTATTTTTGAAGTCAGTCTTGTCGTAAAAATGTTTATTGTTCTTCTTTGTGAAATTGGACTCTATGCTTTTTACTTAAAAAAAACGATTCCATTAGTTTCAAGTTTTAGAGGGAAGGTGAGCTCCAATTCTATTTTTGATCTTTCTTACGTGCTAGGGAAACTTCCAGAAATTAAAGACCAGAAGTTAAGGGCCATTATAGGTCAAATACTCTTGAATCAGGTGAAAATATGCGAGACTTTAGTCGGCACTCATTCTGAAATGGCAAAGGAGTTGATTGGTTTCACAGAAAGAATTCTGAAACTTTCTATTTCCAGAAATTTTGTTTTTGAACGTTTGCAATCCGAAGACCTTGTGGGGCTTAAGAAAAAATTAGAATCACTGTCCGTTCAGATAAAAAATGAAAAGGATATAATAAAGCTGGAAGGTCTTATTCATGAAAAAGGAAAAACCATGAGCCTTTATTATGACTACCGTAGGTTGCGAGAAGAAAATCAGGACTTTTATAACTTTTTATTAAATTATTTAAGTGAAATGGATCTTCAAAAAAAATCTATAAGGTCCTGGACACAGAATTTGGAAAATTTTGAGGACTCATTAAATCGTAAAACTGGATAGTGTTAAGTTTTTTAAGAAGAAACCGATGAGGTTGCAAGGGTTACGCCCTGGGTCGCTTCTGATGAAGTTGCATCATGCTATGAAAAGGGGAGAGAATTATGGATCGATTGGCTCATTTACTATCTCGGATTTGGAATATAGTTCTTGGAAGGACAGAAAAGTTTACTGAGGGAATGGAAACGCCTGAGGACAAAGTAAAAAACTATCTCTCTAAATTAAATAGCGAAATGAACGAGCTAAAAGCAACAACGGTTCGGGTCATTGCTGATGAGAAAAAACTGAAGCTCCAGGTTACGGAACTCTTGCTTGAAGCAAAAGATTGGGAAAATAAAGCGGTCTTGGCCTTAGAGCACAAAAATGAGTTATTGGCGCAACAGGCAGTAGAAAAGCGGGATCAAGTTCAATCAAAAGCCTTGGCGCTTAAAAGTGAATGGGATAAGCAAAAAGAGATCGTTGAAAAGTTTAAATCCCAATTGGAGCAAACTCAAGAAACCATTGAAAAGCGGAAACGAGAATACAACATCGTTTTGACCCAATACAAAACAGCGCAAACGCAAAAAAATATTACAGATATCATTGCCAATCAATCAAAATCTTCAGAACTAATGGATTCCCTCAAAGACAAGGTGATAGAACTTCAGGCCCAAACAGAAGCAACGAGTTCCTTGTCAAACTCAGGCAGCCTTAATGAGGAATTTGATAAGTTAATAAAATCTAAAAAGTCTTCGGTAGCCTTGGAAGATCTTAAAAAACGAGTGGGGTACCATTCAACAACTGAAAGTGACAATCTCAAGGACGTAACGGTTAAAAAAGTTGGTAGCTAGTAACGCGAGTTCAGGTAGGAAAATATTTCTATTCAGAATTCCAAAAAAAGTGTAGTCTTCCCCTATGTTGAAACCGACATTAACTCCTCGTTATAAGGGAACCATTCTTTTAATTGATTTATTGATTTTCGCTGTGAGCTCCCATTTGGTTAATGGTTTTCGGTTTTCTGATTGGGGTTTCCAACTAGAACAATCCCTTGGCTTTTGGTTTATGGTGATGACCTTGTTGTCTTCTTTGTATATTTTTGGATCCTTTGATCTAGATACACAAAAATTATCGACCCTGATGAAAAGACAATTTATTGCTGTGTTTTCAACACTTCTTGTTGTTTTGTTAATCAATTATATTCTAAGTAAAGAACGATCGGGTATCTTTGGAAGAGGTATCTTGTTTGGTACCTTAATTATATTTTGGTTTCTGTCTTCAATGTATAAAGGACTTTTATGGAACCGTTTGAAAATTCAAATTTCTAATTTGAAATACTTGTTTATTGCCCATGCAGATTATACAAAATTGATTAACGAAGAAATCATAAATAAATTTTCCTTTGCGTCTGTCGTCTTCGTCCCTTCCTTAGAAAAGGGATCTATTCAAGCGGGAAAAGACTTGAACGAAATTATTAATAAAGACTGGACATCGATTATTTTGGCGTTGCCATCGAAGTACTGGAACACGGGCTTTTCAGATATATTAATGAAGACAAGATTTGCGGGAGCTGCCATTCTCAATTTAGATGAATTTTTTGAAGGAGTGCAAAAAAAAGTTCCTGTCGATTTTTTAAATCAAGAGTGGTTTATTTTTGAGAAGGGTTTTTCCCTTATTAATAATCCTTTTGGGCTCAGAATTAAGCGTCTATGTGATATGACCTTAGCTTTGGGATTGTTGCTCCTAACCTGGCCAGTAATCATTATAGCGGCCATTTTAATAAAAGTGGAGTCGCCTGGAAGTGTTTTTTATAAACAAATTCGTACAGGTCTCAATGATCATGAATTCACCATATTTAAATTGAGATCGATGGCAAAAAATGCCGAGGTAAATGGGGTACAATGGGCACAGAATAATGATTCTAGGGTCACCAGGGTAGGGAAGTGGTTAAGGCTCACGAGGATTGATGAGCTGCCACAATTGTGGAATGTGGTAAAAGGGGAAATGAGTTTTATTGGCCCGAGACCAGAACGTCCTGAGTTTAATATTGAATTAGAAGAAAAAATTCCATTTTACCGATTGAGACATCTTGTGAGGCCCGGCATAACTGGCTGGGCCCAAGTTATGTATCCCTATGGAGCTAGCATTGAGGACTCCAAGCAAAAACTCCAATTTGATCTGTATTATATAAAGAATTTTAGTTTTTTCCTGGATTTACAAATCGTCTTTAAAACAATTCAAGTCGTTCTTTTTGGCAAAGGAAGATAGTTGAGAATTTTGCCCTTAAACTTAAATCTGATCAGGAATATTTTCAGAAAAATGGACCAGACCGAAGATGTAGGGCTTTTTAAAAGACGTACCTTAAGGAGCTTTTACTCAGAAGATTTTTTATTTCGATTTTGTTGAGTTTTTAACTCAGCTTTGCAAATTTGTACCTTTTCTTCGTACTCGTCTTGTCTTTTCATGAGCACTTGTTTGTAGCCTTTAAATCTTTCAATTCGATCTTTCAAAAATTCCTCTGAAACACCTACAAGTTTATCTTTTTCGTCAAGGCCAACCTTATACTCGTCCTCTTTGTCTGTGATTCGGTCCATAGGCTCAGTCCATTTAAGTTTGCCATCACCTCCATTTTTTTGATCAGAAATTTCCAGACGGCATTCCCTTAAAACTCCATAGAGCCCCAAGGATCCGTACTTTCGGTTCCCGAAGACGCGATCCTCAAGTTCATAAACTTCATATTGAAGTCGACGTAATTCTTCATTCATTTGAACTTTCTTTTGAACTACCATATTGCCGTCTTTAATACCTACTTTGGTATCCCCAGTAACTTCACCGTGATTTTTAATTTCTGTATTTATTTTTTCTGCTTTGTTTGGATTGCTGCTGCAATTAATTAAATTAAGAGCGACAAGACCAATAAAAATTACAAAACTTAAGGAACTGTATTTTGACATTTTTTCCATTGTAATATCTCCATTATTGGTATGCTCACCTAGGGAGAATATAAGGTCAATAGATAAAAAACTTGTTCTGTTTTTAAAAAAGGATTAGTTACAACCTGAGTATCTTAAGAGTGTGTTTAAAAAGTCTCTGAGATAATCGGGGGTTTGAATTATGAATGATTTTTTATTTTTAAGGGTGCTCATCGTCTGTTGTTTTTTTGAAACAATTTCTATAGCCATTCCCTGTTGGAGAAATGAAACATTA